>Ga0207705_10000160_pt1 | contig 72235 bp, 75 predicted proteins | sample KBSC13metaG_FD_184314 | JGI IMG/M metagenome (GOLD analysis project Ga0207705, IMG submission 184314) | Corn rhizosphere microbial communities from Kellogg Biological Station, Michigan, USA - KBS C1-3 metaG (SPAdes) (version 2) | ecosystem: Host-associated > Plants > Roots > Rhizosphere > Soil ... | reverse complement strand
ACTGTATCTGCTGTTGTTGACTAAGCATCTTTTGTTTCTTTCTATCGACGCTTTAAGATACAAAAAAAGGGGTAGAAAATTTAAATTTTCTACCCCTTTCGCATAAAAAGACTTTTTCAGTGCCCTCAAAAAATGTCGGGTCCCTTTATTTCGTGAGTAGTTATCTTTTAAAGCTTCCGCTTTACTTCCACTATTTCGTAGGCTTCAACGATGTCGCCTATCTCAATGTTATTGTAATTCAATATGTTCAAACCGCATTCATAGCCGGCGTTAACCTCTTTCACATCATCTTTAAAACGCTTCAATGAAGCTAATTCGCCCGTATAAACTACCACGCCTTCGCGTATGATGCGGATCTTGCTGTTTCGGCTGATCTTACCGTCCAGCACCATACAACCCGCGATGGTACCCACTTTGCTGATCTTAAAGGTTTCGCGTATCTCGACGTTGGCTACGATCTTCTCTTCAAACGTCGGCGCAAGCATACCTTCCATAGCAGCCTTTATCTCGTTGATCGCATCATAAATGATCGAGTAAAGCCTGATATCGATCTGCTCCTGTTCGGCAAGTTTCCGTGCCCCGCCGGATGGGCGAACCTGGAAGCCTATGATAATAGCGTCTGATGCCGAAGCCAGCAATACATCCGACTCGGATATCTGCCCCACGGCTTTCGATATGATATTCACCTGTATTTGTTCGGTCGACAGCTTCAACAACGAGTCGGAAAGAGCTTCTATCGACCCGTCTACGTCACCCTTAACAATAATATTAAGCTCTTTGAAGTTGCCAACTGCCAAACGGCGTCCGATCTCATCAAGGGTGATGTGTTTCTGCGTGCGCAAGCCCTGTTCGCGCTGCAATTGCATGCGTTTGTTGGCTATCTCTCTCGCTTCTACCTCGCTCTCCAGCGCGTTGAATTTATCACCCGCTGTCGGCGCACCCTGCATACCCAGCACCTGTACCGGTGTCGATGGGCCTGCTTGCTCAATACGTAGTCCGCGTTCGTTGGTCAATGCTTTAACACGACCGCTGTAACACCCTGCCAGTATCGGATCACCTACTCTCAAAGTTCCTGCCTGTACCAAAACCGTGGTTACAATACCCCGACCTTTATCCAATGCGGCTTCGATAACGGTGCCTATGGCACGTTTATTCGGATTAGCTGTCAGCTCGAGTAACTCGGCTTCAAGCAATACTTTTTCCAAAAGTTTATCAACGTTCAGTCCTGTTTTGGCCGATATTTCCTGCGACTGGTATTTACCGCCCCATTCTTCAACCAAAATATTCATGGTTGAAAGCTGTTCGCGGATCTTGTCAGCATTAGCTCCCGGCTTATCGATCTTATTGAAGGCAAAAATCATTGGCGCACCCGCGGCCTGCGCATGGTTAATGGCCTCGCGTGTTTGCGGCATCACGCTGTCGTCAGCCGCGATCACGATGATCACGATGTCGGTTACCTGGGCGCCCCTGGCACGCATGGCGGTAAACGCCTCGTGGCCCGGTGTATCCAGGAAGGTGATCTTGCCTTTATTTTCAGGCAAAGTAACTTCATATGCGCCGATGTGCTGGGTAATACCCCCTGCCTCGCCGGCTATAACGTTAGTATTGCGTATAAAATCGAGCAACGATGTTTTACCGTGGTCGACGTGGCCCATGATAGTTACTATTGGCGCACGCGGTACCAGGTCTTCCGGTTCGTCCGGCGTATCCAGGTTAGCTTCTTCATCCTGCGGTTTCACAAATTCAACCTGGTAGCCAAATTCATCGGCCACAATGGTCAGCGTTTCCGCGTCAAGCCTTTGATTGATAGAGACAAACATACCCAGGCTCATACAGGTCGAAATGATCTGCGTCACGGATACGTCCATCATGGATGCCAGTTCGTTTGCTGTAACAAACTCGGTAACCTTGAGTACTTTGGATTGTGCCTCCTGTTCCAGTGCCAGTTCCTCGGCGCTTGCAGCGACATCATCGCGCTTTTGACGGCGGAATTTGGCACGCTGTGCAAACTTACCCGATTTACCCGCACCGCTTAAACGTGCAAGCGTCGCTTTTATCTGGTCTTGTATTTCTTTTTCTGATGGCTCTTCCTTCGGTGCAGGCGTGCCTCCTCCGCGGCGGAAATCGGGACGGTTGGCGCCGCCTCCGGGTCCTTTGCGGAAGTCTGGCCGGTTGGCGCCGCCTCCGGGTTGCCCACCTGGCTGGCCGCCACCCGGCGGATGATCATGACCGCCTTCTTTGCGTTTCCTCTTGCGCTTATGATCCGCCGCGCTACCCGCTGTATTCGATGATGATGCCACCGGCTGGTTACGTCGCGGCTGTTCAGTCGGCAACTGTATTTTGCCAACGACATTTGGTCCGCTTAAACGTTGAGCCTTAGCACGTATTACCTCATTGTCTTCAACTTCTTCAGCAGGAGCGGCCGCAGGCGTTGGTTCGACTGCAGCGGGCTTAGGGGCTTCTTTTTCTTCCTTAATAGGTTCAACCTTTGCAGCCGGTACTTCTTTTTCTTCCTTAACAGGTTCGGCCTTAACTTCCGGTTCCTTTTTAGCCACCGGCTCTTCTTTCTTTTCTACCTGTACAGGCGCATCCAAATCTATTTTGCCTATTACTTTTACACCCGGGAGTGTAACGTCATTTTTCGATTCGGGCTTCGGCTGCTCGGGTTTTGGGCGTTCAATCGGCGGAACAAAATTCACCGCGCCTTTGATCAGTATCTCTTCGTTCTCAAAATCACGCGAGCGGCGTGTTTCCAAAGGTTTTTCGGGAACAAAACCAGGTTCATCCTTCCTGATCTTTCCTATCGCTATCTGCTTGGCTTCTTCCTTTATAATTTTATCTGCGGCAAATTCCTTGAGCAGGGTATTGTACATTTCACCGTCCAATTTGGCCATGGGCTGCTTATCTATCTTGTAGCCCTTGCTTGCCAAAAAGTCGACAATGGTATTCATACCAATATTCAGCTCTTTTACCGCTTTTATTAATTTTATTGATTTGTCTTCTGACATTAATTAAACTTTTCTCTTTATTATAATTGCAAAAATACGATTTTAATTTTGCTTCTTGGTCTTATTCAAACTCTGCCTGCAGAATTGATAACACTTCCTTAATAGTTTCTTCTTCCAGGTCGGTACGTTTTACCAGTTCGCCAACTGACAATGCCAATACCGATTTCGCCGTATCCAAACCGATACGTTTGAACTCGTCGATGATCCAGCCGTCAATTTCGTCTGAGAATTCTTCGATATCCACATCCTCATCCTGTTCGTCAGCTTCGCGGTAAACATCTATTTCATAGCCTGTTAACTTACCCGCTAATTTGATATTGTGCCCGCCGCGACCGATAGCCAATGATACCTGGTCGGGTTTCAAATACACCGCAGCCGTCTTTTTCTCATCGTCAAGCTTGATCGAAGTGATCTTCGCCGGCGACAAGGCGCGCTGTATGTATAACTGTAGATTATTGGTATAGTTTATTACATCTATATTTTCATTTTTTAGTTCGCGAACGATGCCGTGTATGCGCGATCCTTTCATACCTACGCAGGCGCCTACCGGATCGATACGGTCGTCATAAGATTCAACAGCAACTTTCGCTCTTTCGCCGGGTTCGCGGACGATCTTTTTGATAGTGATCAAACCATCGAATATTTCAGGAACTTCCTGTTCGAACAGGCGCTGCAGAAACTCGGGTGCGGTACGCGAGATAATGATCTTGGGATTGCTGTTCAGCATATCCACCTTGCTTACCACCGCTTTCACATTATCGCCCTTCTTAAAGTAATCGGCAGGTATTTGTTCTGACTTCGGTAATAGCAATTCGTTGCCTTCGTCATCCAGCACCAAGGTCTCCTTTTTCCAAACCTGGTAAACCTCGCCGCTCACTATTTCGCCGACACGGTCTTTATATTTCTTAAATATTTCGTCTTTTTCCAGTTCAAGTATTTTGGACACCAGTGTCTGGCGCGCAGCCAGAATGGCACGGCGGCCAAAGCTTTCGAGGGTGATCTGTTCCACAAACTCGTCACCTACTTCCAGATCTTCATCATACTTGTGCGCTTCGGCCAGCTCAATTTCCAGGTCGTCATCTTCCGAGAAACCATCTTCCATTACAGTACGTGTGCGCCAGATCTCCAGGTCACCGTTGTCGGTGTTTACGATCACGTCACAATTCTCGTCATTCCCATACTTTTTCCTGATCATGCTGCGAAACACGTCTTCCAATACGCTCATCATGGTTGGGCGGTCGATGTTCTTGAAGTCTTTAAACTCCTGAAAAGACTCAATTAAATTAATATTGCTCATTTTTCTTACTTAAATGATATTACAACTTTTGTTTCTGTTATATCGGCCAAAGGGATCACGGTTTCGATCTCTTCGGCTTTTTTACCTTTTTCTTTTTTTATTTCTTCTATTATGATGGCATCCTCGGTTAAACCCGATAGTTTACCTTCATGTGTGCTGCCGTCAGCCATCTTTATCGCCAGTTGCCTGCCGATGTTTTTGACATACTGCCTGGGCAGTGTAAGCGGTGCATCCAGCCCCGGCGACGATACTTCCAGGTTATAGGCCTGGTCTATTACATTTTCTTCTTCGAGGTGAAAGCCTACGTGCCGGCTTATCGCCGCGCAATCGGCTATACCAATGCCCTTATCGCCATCAACCAAAATGGTGAGCCTGCCATTGGTTTGCATTTTCACGCTCACCAAAAACAGCTCGGGCCTATCAGCTATTTTCTCCTCAACCAGTTCTCTTACCCGCTTTTCGATATCCATTTTTACGCTGGTTTTGAAATTGGTAAAATAAAAGAGGGGGCTTCGGCCCCCTCGTATTCGTTTTAGTAAGGTGCAAATATAAGAAATTTATATTTCAAAAACAAAGGTTTAATACTTAAAAAGCAAATCTTTATGACCTATGGAGCCCTTCTGTTTTTGCGCTCTTACAAACGCCCAGGCGTCTTTGGCCTGGTTATAATCAAATGACCTCAAAAAATAAACCTGCCCCTTCCGAAAAGGCGTATCCGGCGTGAAGATCACCACGCTATCCTTAATGCTGTACTTGCCCGGTTGCGCGGTTTGAAAGTCTTTCATATCAGTGTCCACGGGCATTTTGTAAACGGGCAGCAGGGCTTGCCAGGCACTGTCGGCGCTGTTTTGAGCGATGTCATTTATGACTTCTTTGTCAAAGCCTGCGATCTGGACGGAATGATTGGTATTAATGAGACTGACAGAAATATTATTGGTGGTTGAATGATTGGTACAGCCGAATAGAAACGCAAGTAAAAACAACCACCACTTCATATCAAATTATAGCGAAATCAAGCTTAGCTTCAAAAACTTAAAATGATTGTCGCTTGTAAATAACGGTAAGCTATGCTCAACAGACGAAGCTGCTATCCAAATATCGTTTTCCGGGATCGGTGTACCATTCGTTCTTAATTCTGATTTTAATTGGGCATAAATAACTGCAGTTTCAGCTGTCACATGAATGGTATTGCAATTGTGCAGAAATGATTGAATTTGACTGATATGCTTCTGAAGGTTTGAAGACGAATAAGCCCCGAAATATAATTCACCAATTGCTGTACTGTTGATATACACCTCCTGATAGTCAGCTAAAAGGACGGATGCCTGCTGCGCATTCTTAAATAAATGAATAACTATGCTTGTATCTAAAAGACATTTATTTCCAGTCATTTTCATTTATTTGTTCACATCCGTCGTCAATATTTCGTTCAAAGGCATCCAGTTCTTCTTTACTCAAGTTATTGGAAAAACTATCGAATCCCGATATGGATTTTTCTTTCGCGGCGGTGAGTATAGTCTCGATCTTATTAAGCACCGCTTCGTCATCCTCCTTAATAAGGAATTCTATCAGGTGCAGTTTCTTCGACTCTGCATGTATCATAACCTAAACTATTACTAATACAAATATAATCATTTGATATAGAATATCATTCCTTCAATGTTTCTTCAAACACCATAAAAAATTCGCCGATATAAAATTTCACACTTTGACTTTATTGTTTTTAAACCACTTCTCCAATTTTAGAGCGGTATCAGTATGTTTTGAATTGTTATCATCGAACATTTCTTGACAAACCTTGAATAATGTGCCATTGGCTTTGGTCTCTACCTCATAAAAATCAGGCATCGATTTTGGCAATAAAATAGAGTTATCAAGATAAGTTATCCAGCCAGTCCATGGTGTATTGTCTGGCCGTTTGGCAATATTAAGATGATATTTTTGCTGGTTAGGTAAAATGAGGTCGGTTTGTAATCGTCTATTATTTTATTCATCAGTTTTAATATAGCCGATTTATTATTCATTTCAGAAGCATTCAAGAAATTATTAGCGTTTATACATTCCGATTTTGAATATTCGCCGCACCAGCCGAGTTGATGCATAATTAAAAAGGGATCAGGTGGAAAGTTTTTGGAATGAAGGAATAAACAGGTTGATTGCATATCAGGTATGTCGTTTGGCTGATAGCGGACTATATTTACCCGCTTGGTATTCATCCCTTTTTTTGCCCGTTTATAAATCAGGTCATAACAAGAGTCATCCCTTACATCTATTTCAGTTTTATCAGACATATACCAGGTCCAGATTTTAAGCTCATCCGAAATAAATCGCTGTTGTCGTATTATGCGTTCTGTTCGTTCAGAAAGAGTTAAATTTTGAGCTGGCTTATACGCCCTAAGGAACATATCAGTAGGCCCCGTAGCTGCAGGTGGTATATCATCGGGTATCGACTTATTTCGGCCAAAGCTCCAAAGTTTCATCTCTTCAATGTCTCTTCAAACAGCTTAAATATACGCTTGTACTCGTCCGTCCAGCTGCTGGGCTGCACAAAACCATGGTCCTCCACCGGGTATGGCGCCAGCCACCAGTTATCCTTGTGCAGTTCGATCAGTTTTTGGGTCAATCGTACAATATCCTGGAAATTCACGTTCTGGTCAACCATGCCATGCAGCATCAGCAAGTTACCTTTCAGTCCGTCAGCAAAATAGATGGGCGAGCTTTGCCGGTAGGCTTTTTCATCGGTATAAGGTAAATTCAATATTGCTGCGGTGTAGCCGTGATTATAATGCGCCCAATCGGTTACCGAGCGTATGGCCCCGCCAGAGGTAAACACATCTGGCTCGGTGAACAGGGCCATCAGTGTCATGAAACCACCATACGATCCGCCGTAAATGCCAACTTTTTTAACACCATATTTTTCACGGAGGTATTTCACCGCGTCCACGTGGTCGCTCAGGTCTTTACCTCCCATGTGGCGATATATGCCCGTACGCCAGTCGCGACCGTAGCCCGCGCTGGCGGTGTAGTCGATATCCATCACATAATAACCGTTATCAGCCAGCATATTATTGAACATGTATTCCCGGAAATAATGCTCGCTCCACGAATACGTGATGTTTTGCAAATAGCCCGCACCGTGTACGAATATCACAGCCGGTTTTGTCGGGTCCGGATTTTTCGGTTCATAAACCCGGGCGTAAACATCGGCTCCATAACGATTTTTAAAAGTGAATATTTCCGGCGCACGCCATGGGTACGACTTGAATTCGGCGGTCATGGAATGGGTCAACTGGACCGGGTTCGCGCCAGGTTTGTTGGGCTGAAGATATAGTTCCGGCAGGGTGTTCTCAGTCGAATATTCAATCGCCAGCCATTTTTCGTCCGGCGATAGGGTAACTGCCTTTCCGCCCTTCATCGATGTTAATTTGACCGGTGTTCCACCCGTAACTGGTATGCGGTAATAATCCGTCACGCCGGGGTGGTCCATATTGGCGGTGAAGCAGAAGGTCTTTTTATCGTTCGACAGGTCGAGCGTTTGTACTTCCCATTTACCGCTGGTCAGTTGTATTTTATCACCCGAAGTCATATCCGCCACATAAATGTGCGAATAACCGGTGGCTTCGCTCTGGAAGTAAAAATGAGTATTATCTATCCAGCCTGTATTGCGCGGACCGCCAATGCCCGGGCCGCCTATCCATGCGTCGTCGTGTTGCCGGTCAATTAGTGTCAAATGACCGGTTGCCGGATCGAGTTTCATGATCCAGCGGTCCTTATCATCCTGCGCTGTAACGATTACCGCAGCGTTTCGCCCATCCTGGCTCCATAACGGCCCGAAAACTGTTACTTCCCGGTCGGCATTGCGTTTGGTGTAGTCCTCCAACTCTTTAGGGTAATCTTTAATGTAAGCGGGTATATCTTTTATTCCCGGGATATCGCCAGTAACAATTTTATAAACGGTGTCTTTTTGCGTATCGAAAATGAAGGTCTCGGATGTCGGTAACTTCGTTCCCACCTTCTCGCGATTAGGTATGTCTTCCGTCCAGCCGGATGAGGTCACATAATCCGGAACGATGGTGCGTTTCTCATCTTTAGGGGCGGTGATCAGGCGATAGGCGACATAGCGTCCGTCCGGGCTTAACTCGAGGCCTGTGATGCGTTTATCATCCACATTGATCTCCTTCAACTTTTTCTGCTCCATCTCCTTACGCTCGATCGAGTCTTCTTTCCTGGCTTTGTTATTTTTTTTGACCACGTCGAAAAGTTCCACCTGCTGGCTTTTTAGCCATTTTTCCTGCTGGCTGCCAGCTGATGCGGTAACATTGCCCTGCCTGCCTCTTCTTCCCGCAGGTGCTGATTGATTGCCCCCCGTAGTATTCCGCACAAAATTGGTCAATTGGTCCAACTCGCCGTTGTTAAGCTTCAATTCGTACAAATTATCACCGCGGATAAACAAAACACTATTTTCATCAGCGCTGAAGCGTGGGTTGCTTTCGCGGTCTGTGGTATTCGTTAACCGGGAGACCTTTCCTTTCGCGATATCCGACAGAAATATATCGCCGTACTGCTCGAATAACTTGATCGTATGCTTTTTATTCCATTCGCCGCCTTCCGGAGCCAGGTTTCTTCGCTCCTCTAAGCTTACTTTTTGCGGATCGGTATTCGTTGTGCTGATGCTGAACATCGAATCGCGGTCGGCGCCGGCCGGGTTCCAGTCGAAATATAGTTTTTTGCTGTCATCGCTCCAGTGGATATTGGAAGGCGAAACGCCCATCCATTTCGGGTCGCGCATGATCTTTTCAACGGTCAGCGTACCCAGTTGCTGGGCGAAGGAATGAACGGAAATTACTATAAGTAATAGCGTAAAAGTTCTTCTCATAAATTCAGTTAATTATGTTGCAAGTTAGCAACTTGGGTAATATTATTAATTTAGTCATTAAAAGATTACAGAATGGAACTCAAGGGAGATGGCTTTATCCTGCGCACCTGGAAAAAAGGCGATGAAATATCATTGCAAAAGAATGCGGATAATATTAAGATATTCAATTGCCTTACCGATGCCTTTCCTTCGCCCTATACCATGAACCATGCGATCTCCTGGGTCGACATGATGATCAACCAAAACCCGGTGCTTATTTTCGTGATCGACGTTACCGGCGAGGCCGACGGTGTTATCGGCCTGGATCCAAAGGACGATGTTTACCGGAAAACGGCCCTTATCGGATATTGGTTAAAAGAACAACTGTGGGGCAGTGGTATTATGCCGCAAGCCGTAAAATTGATTACGGATTACGCTTTTGAACATCTTGATTTTATACGACTTCAAGCCGGTATATTCAGCAAGAACCCCCGATCTATGCGCGTGCTTGAAAAAGCGGGATACCATAAAGAAGCTGTCCTGAAAAATTCTGTCATCAAAAATGGTGAGATACTTGATGAGCATCTTTACGCCATCTTAAAATCCTGATTTCCCAGGTAAAAACACCTTTTCCACACCGTCAATTCACCATCTGAAATAACGTATAAATACTGCCTTCGATTCAGTGCCATTACGCTTATTTTCCACTTCCCGGACGCTTAGTTTTACATCAGTAAAGGCTTATAAACAAATACTTGTAAGCCTATAAAAATCATGCGGTATTGGGAAGAATGCTGAAAATCCAGATAAGAGTAAGCGCCCGGGGAGCCGAAAACGGGAACAAAGAGTAGGTAAAAAGCACGCAAAAAAATGAAATCAGAACACAAAGCCACAGTTGAGCAGAAAGTAGCCACAGTAAAAGAAAACTACAAAGCCCTGAGCGCTGGCAATTCCGACCTGCTCGAGCTCCTGCGCATCATCCACTTCCCGGGTTATACCACACCCGCCGAAGCGATCTTCACCGTAGGTATAGCTGAGGCGCTGGCGACGATCTCTGCCGGGGTGAACCAATTGCACCGGGCCCTGATCGAAGGCGCTAAAGCGGTTGTAGCGGTTGAAGCACAGCACGCATAACAAAAGACAATGCTGCCGGCCTGTGCCGGCAGCATTTATAATTAACCTTTATATCAAATGCTGATACTTTTCATCACCTGGCTAATCCGCCGCATCGCCATACGGATTAATCGGGCGTAATCCCGTTGAGCTTTTGATTATAATTTTTTTCTCCCAAACAAAAGATAATTTTCACTGTGTTAATGTGTGTGTTGTTCTTAGAAATAAAATCCACACATCCCTTTCTAATTGATCTAATCGATTTTAATTAAGGCTCGCTTTTCTTGTCGAAATCATTTCTCATTATTTATTTATCTATCAACTGCTATTAATCTCTTTATGAAAACAACTTTTACTTGCTGCGCTATTGCCTTATTCCTGCTCTCATGCCAAAAAACCTCCGTTGATCCTTCAGCGGAAAGTTCTACAGCTTCAATCTCATCGAAAAATCTTTTATCTATAAGCAACGCCTCAACTTTTCATAGTGAACAGAACATCGACATGACTTTACTTGGACTACAGGTGAGTACCTGCACCGGCGAGCCGCTAACAATTGTCGGCGGAATCTATCATATTGATATACATGGAACCGCTAATAATAACAAACTTTCTATCATTCAACATGACAACGCGCAAAATTTTAAGCTGGTAGGGATGGGAACAGGTGCTACCTTTACCGGCTCGACTACAAGCAATGAGTCATTCGACGCATCGTTAACGGACGGGAGTTTTGTTGGTAAAGAGACACAAACTATCCAATTCACCACTCCGGGTGCCAAAAACAACTCAATTTTAAGGATGGACGTTCACGAAACCATCAACGCGCAGGGGCAATTGACGGCTTACGTTGATAATTTAAGGTTCGGATGCAAATAATCAGTTCACTATTTTCCCGCTCAGATCAACCGTCTTGGCAAATGGGTTTAAATACTTGTTGGCCAGTACCGCAAACTCAAGCCGGGTTACCGGGCGGTTCACATCCAGTTCGCCGGGAAGCTTAAAGATAGGCTTCCACAACTTTTTGATGGCGCCTTCCAGTGTGTTTTTGTCGGTCAGGGTATAGTCGCTGATAAAATATAACAGGTTGCCAAGTGTCAGCTTGTCGCCTGTTTTTTCCTGCCTGAACCAGATAAAGGCACGGGTATAGATCTCATCTAATACCGGCTTAACTTCGGCCGTACGAACGATATCGCTGGGCTCGAAATGGATAGCTAAGGAATTGCCGTTTACTTTTGGTATGCCTCTCAATAGCCCGGTCGCGCACACCTGTTGTATGGCCCGCCAATGCGGGTCTTCTTGCGGTACATCAGTAAAAGGCATGAGGTATCCCTTGTAATCCAGTATTTCACCCTGTATGGTGCGTACACTTAAGTGTTTGGTAGTGGTTTTGAAGAAGGCGCAAAAAGCGGCGGTAGCGCCCACGCCCTGGCCGAGGGTCATTTGGACGGCGGGGTTGGCAGTGCTGCTATTAACATCGTTAGTTACCGATATTGCTTTTTCGGTCACCAGCAAATTTTCTGCGTTTTTAGGAACGATCACACCCAGCGGTATGGAAAAAGCCGGCGCAATGCCGTCGCCGCCGACACCGATCGATGTACGGTAAAGTTTTGACTGTCTATCATAAGGCTTTGTTATGTCGTCCAAAACCATACGAACGCTTCCTTCAATCCTCATACCTTGTCTTATAAATGGTACAGGTGGTAAATGGTCGTCAGTACCAAAATCATCAGCCAGTCCAAGGTTTTTGTACCCTAATTCGGTTTGTAAATAATAAACTAAACCCAACGCCTGTTTTTTTGCAGATTTATAAATACTGTCTTTTAACAACACAAATTTTTCAGCGCTTGTGATAACCTTTGAAGTATATACCTCCTTGCCGTATCCCGACCAATCGATCATATACTTATCATTGGGAATGGCCTTATCCTTGAGCATTTTCTTAGTTTCCTCGCTATTTAAGTCGTTATATGCAACAGGGTTATAACCCTCTGGTTTGGCAATGGTCTTATCAGTGTTACGACCGAAATCTTTCAATATGGCCACCTCAGTCACCACCTCTCTGCGTTCGACAGTGCCATCATCCAGAAATTCTACTTTAGCCTTTGCCGCCACCTCGCCGGTCTCGGTGCCATCGATCACTACTTTGGCTTCCACTTTTACCGACTCGCCATTCACGGTAATATATACATCCCAGCCCGTGCCGTCTTTTTTGATGCTGGTCCAGGGAGTTTTCAATTTTACGGTCAGGTTTTTTACGGTATCGGTGATCTTTTTTAGGATCGCTGCCGCGATATATGGTTCAAAACGCAGTATAGAATTGTGTGATGTGTCATAGCCCAGTCTCGGCCGGTAGTAATCTGTGATTCTTCGCCTGAACTCGCCCCAGATGCCCGATGGCAGGTCGCGGTTGGCATCCAAAACACACATGCCACCCATCGTCATGCTTCCGCCCAGCCAGGGGCCCGGTTCAACCAGCATGGTTTTCACCTTGCTGCGCGCGCTTTGTATAGCCGCCGCAGTGCCGCATGCCCCGCCGCCGATGACCAATACATCAGTTTTGATAGTTTCGGCATGGGAATAAGAGGTGATAAAAATGAATAAGGGTATAAGTATTTTTTTAATCATCAGGTCACAAATAGCAGTAAAACGCTAAAATAGGTTAAACCGTACCATCGCGGAAAGAATTAGTCATGCAATCGTATATTTTTACAGTCGGCGCGCGATGGCTTAGCAGATAAAAGCATAAATTATTAAATTGCGCTTCAACCAATCGAACCAAGCTATGACAGACGAAGAATTGAAATACCCCATTGGCAAATTCAAACCGCCTGTGTCCTACACGCAACAGGCCATGAACGGCTGGATAAACGACATTAAGACTTTTCCCGGAAAATTGCGCCATGCTGTTACCGGCCTCACCGAAAAACAACTCGATACGCAATATCGTACCGGTGGCTGGACCATCCGCCAGGTGGTGCACCATTTGGCCGATAGCCACATGAATTCCATCATCCGTTTCAAATGGGCGCTGACCGAGGAAAATCCTACTATCAAAGCTTATGAGGAAGCCGATTGGGCGCTGCTGCCCGACTACCGCCTGCCGATAGAGCCGTCGTTAAAAATACTTGACGGTTTGCACCAGCACCTGGGCGCATTGTTCGACAGCTTTACTGAGGATCAATGGAACCGCACTTTTGTCCATCCGCAAACGGGTGCCAGCATACCGCTGAAGCGCAATCTGGCATTGTATTCCTGGCATGGCAAGCACCATTTGGCGCATATTACGGAGACGGTGAAAAGATTTTGAGCCCGGGTAACTGAATGGTCAATGGTGAATAGTGAGTTTTGTTATCATGCTATTGATATTCACCACTCACTATTGACTATTCACCCGTCTTATCAAAATATATATTTTTGCACCCATGACGATATGTGCCAGCCTTGATTTTCACCTGCTTGGGCATGATTTGATACTATTACCTCAAAAAGCTATTTACTGGACGCAGGAAAAAGCGCTCATAGCGGCCGATGTGCACCTGGGTAAGGTGGGACATTTTCGCAAAGCTGGTATCGCCGTGCCGCGCGATATGGAACAAACCGACCTTGGTGAATTATCTGATCTAATCTTCGAATATAAGCCCCAAAAACTGATCTTCCTCGGCGACCTGTTCCACAGTGACCTGAATGCCGATTGGGAATGGTTGCGGCTGTGGCGGCAGCAGCATAAGAAGCTGGAGATAATCCTCATCCGCGGCAACCACGATATTATACACGACGATCACTATACGGCGCTTAACATCTCGCTGTATGATGAATTGCAGATCGGGCCGTTTTTAATGCTCCACTGCCCGCTCGACAGCGAGGTTCTTGAAAAAAATGATGCATACATATTTTGCGGACATATCCACCCCGGTGTTAATTTGTCGGGAAAAGCGCGGCAAAGCATTACTATTCCTTGTTTCGCCTTTGGCGAAAAGCAGGCTGTTTTACCGTCCTTCGGACGATTTACGGGCAGGGTGGCCATCCGTCACCAAAAAACTGACCGGATATTTGGGGTACTGAAGGATAAGGTGATCGCGATAGGGTGATTTGCTTTTCTTAGATTTTTCTTATTTTTAGACTGTTTTCCGACCTTATTTCAAATTAACATGATCAAAACTCTATTAGCCCTACTGCTCGGGTTGGTTATATTAAACGCGGCTCAAGCTCAAAAAAACGATTCGACGATCTACTATTTTAATAAATCGGGAAAGCAAGTATATGTAAAAGATAGCGCCGACTATTATCGGATCATTCTGCCTCCCGACACCAGTAAGAGCATCGGTCTCTACAGGGTTTACGATTATTACGCAGATGGGAGTACTAAAAGGGTGGCAACTTCAATCAATGCGTCAATCAATTTGGCTTTGGATGGAGTCTGTACGGATTATTTCCATGATGGTAAAACGAAAATTACGTCCAAATTCAAAGAAGGGCATCTGCTTGACACGATGATTTGTTATTATCCCAACGGAAAATTGTACGCCATTTTAAATATCGAAGAATTGAGGTTCGGTAATTTTGATGACACTTACCGCTTTGATAAGACAAACCTTGGCTTTTTTCCTTACATAGATTATCATTACAAAGTTCGCGTCGGCGAAATGCGCGATTCTATAGGGAAGATACTGGTTAGGAGTGGAACCGGCCATGCCATTATTTTTGACGATGATCATGAAAAGATCATTGTGCAGGGTGATTTAAAAAGCGATAAGAAGGAAGGCGAATGGACCGGTCCCATAGCTGATTCGGGGAAATTTGTCTGCACTTATCATAAAAATGAACTCAAATCCGGCGTTAGTTATATCAACACGGGCCATAAATACCCTTTTAAAGAATTTGCTACCAACCCAAGATTCAGCGACGGTGAGGATGCGTTTTTTGTCTATTTGAAAAAGAGCATTCAATATTCTGAGTCGGCAAAAAAAGCCAATCCGAAAGGCATCGCCGAAGTCAGGTTCTACGTTGAGACTGATGGAAGAATCACTGATGTCAGGTTAACAGAAGGTGTTTTCAAAACTCTGGATGATGAATTTGTCCGGGTTGTTGCCTCATCACCTCTTTGGCTGCCTGCTACCCGCTTTGGGATCCCTGTTCGTGTACGATATGCTTTCAGATTTAATTACAACAGCCAATTATGGTAATGTAATAATTTCATATATCCTTCCCCTTTTTTAGATTGTTTCTAAATAGATCATAACCCCTTGATAACCCCGGATGATTTATTATTTAATGGATACTTTTGCCGAATAAATCTAATTCATAATGAGCGAATTTAAGGAAACCTTTAACTCCTCGCTGGGTAAGAAGCTGATCATGGCTTTAACGGGTCTGTTTCTTTGCACCTTCCTCATCGTGCACCTTGGCGGCAACCTGCTGCTGTTCAAGCACGATGATGGCTATGCCTTTAATGCGTACGCCAACTTCCTGACGCATTTTCCGCCGATAGAAGTTATCGCCTACATATTATACTTGTGCATACTGGTGCACACGCTGTACGCCATCATCCTCACGATAAAAAACCGCAAGGCACGCCCGGTGGGTTACGCGGTGACTGCATCTGACAATGCGTCCTGGCAGTCAAAAAATATGGGCCTCTTGGGTTCGATATTGTTCCTGTTCATTGTTATCCACATGGGCGATTTTTGGTACAGCTATAAATACACCGACAGGGTTGGCTACAAGGAATATCGTACCGACCTTTCATCAGGTAACACACAGTCGGTCGAATTTGTGCCATCATCCAAAAATTTCGAAAACTCGGTATCGACAGAAAACAACATAGAAATAGTACGTGTGAAGGATCTGCATGCCCGCGTGGCCAGCAGTTTTACCAACGTTTTTTACGTGATATTTTATGTGATCGCCATGGTGGCCGTATCGTTCCACCTGAAACATGGGTTCCAAAGCGCGTTCCGAACACTGGGATGGGTGCACCGAAAGTATACGCCAATTGTCGAATTTATCGGCACCTGGTTTTTCGCGGTGGTCATGCCGATAGGTTTCGCGCTGATGCCGATAGTGTATTATTTTACCAAGTAGTCAGTAAGATGGCTTCTTTAGAGTTTAGAATTTAGATATTAGAATTTAACCATATGACTTTAGATGCTAAAATTCCTGCCGGCCCCTTAGCCGAAAAATGGAGCAAGCATAAATTCAACCTCAAGCTGGTGAACCCGGCCAACAAGCGCAAATACGATATCATCGTGGTGGGCACAGGTTTAGCCGGCGCTTCTGCCGCGGCATCACTTGCAGAGCTAGGGTATAATGTAAAAGCATTTTGTTTCCAGGATAGCCCGCGCCGGGCGCACTCCATCGCGGCACAGGGTGGTATCAACGCGGCAAAGAACTACCGCAATGACGGCGACAGCGTTTACCGTTTGTTTTATGATACGATAAAGGGCGGTGATTACCGCTCCCGCGAAGGCAATGTGTACCGCCTGGCCGAAGTATCCGTAAATATTATCGACCAATGCGTAGCGCAGGGTGTACCTTTTGCGCGCGAATACGGCGGTCTTTTGGATAATCGCTCTTTTGGCGGCGCGCAGGTTTCCCGTACCTTCTACGCCAGGGGTCAAACAGGACAGCAATTACTTTTGGGCGCATATTCGGCGCTGAACCGCCAGATACAGGCCGGCAAGGTTAAAATGTATACCCGCACTGAGATGCTGGACCTGGTTTTGGTTGATGGCAAAGCGCAGGGTATTGTTACACGTAATTTGGAGAGCGGCAAAATAGAAACCTATTCAGGTCATGCGGTGCTGTTATGTACCGGCGGCTATGGAAACGTATTTTACCTGTCGACCAATGCGATGGGCTGCAATGTTACAGCGGCATGGCGTGCGCATAAGCGCGGCGCTTATTTCGGCAATCCATGTTATACCCAAATACACCCAACCTGCATACCGGTGACCGGCGATCACCAGTCGAAACTGACTTTGATGTCGGAGTCGCTGCGTAACGATGGTCGCGTTTGGGCGCCGAAAACAGTTGAATTGGCGCAAAAACTGCGCAAAGGCGAGTTGAAAGTAACAGATCTAAAAGAAGAAGACAGGGACTACTTCCTGGAAAGGAAATATCCTGCATTCGGTAACCTGGTACCCCGTGACGTTGCCTCGCGCAATGGTAAAGAAATGGTTGATGAAGGCCGCGGTGTAGGCAGCACAGGTATTGCCGTTTTCCTCGATTTTGCTGACGCGATCAAGCGCCTTGGCGAGGATGCGGTGAGGGCCAAATACGGCAACCTGTTTGATATGTATTATCAAATTACCGATGAAAACCCCTACAAACAACCGATGCGTATTTACCCTGCGGTACATTATACAATGGGCGGCCTTTGGGTTGATTATAACCTAATGACCAACGTTCCCGGTTTGTATTGCCTCGGAGAAGCCAATTTTTCTGACCACGGCGCTAACCGATTAGGTGCATCGGCACTGATGCAGGGTTTGGCGGATGGTTATTTTGTGATCCCTTATACCGTTGGTGATTACCTGGCCACTATCGGGCCGAAACCGGTGGACACCAAAAACCCGGCATTCGGGCAGACCAAAAAGGAAGTTGAAGAGCGCATAGCTAAACTGCTTGCTTTGCGCGGCACAAAAACTGTTGATGAATACCACCGCGAACTGGGCCACATTATGTGGGAGTATTGCGGTATGGCGCGTAACGAAGAAGGGCTGAAAAAGGCCAAGGGCCTGATACAAAACCTGCGTGCCGATTTCTGGAAAAACGCTATCGTATTGGGCGAAAATGAGGAGGTTAATTCTTCCCTGGAAAAAGCTGGTCGTGTTGCGGATTTCCTTGAGCTGAGTGAGCTGATGGTTGACGATGCCTTGATGCGAAAAGAATCATGCGGCGGGCACTTCAGGATCGAATCGCAAACGGATGAAGGCGAAGCCTTACGCGACGATGCAAACTTTGCCTTCGTAGCGGCCTGGGAATATAAAGGCGATAACCAGCCGGAGGAATTGCATAAAGAGGAGCTGGTTTTTGAAGAAGTACATTTAACGCAAAGAAGTTATAAGTAGAGTGAATGGTCAATGGTGAATAGTCAATATTGCCTCATTCACCATTGACTATTGACCACTCACAACTATAAAAGATATGAGTAACGGAAACATGAACCTGACGCTGAAAGTATGGCGGCAGAAAAACGCGCAGACTGCGGGTAAATTCGTAACCTATAAAGCGGAAGGTATTTCGCCGGATATGTCATTCCTCGAAATGCTTGACGTGGTGAACGAAAGCCTGATCCATAAGGGTGAGGATCCGATACATTTCGACCACGACTGCCGCGAAGGTATTTGCGGTATGTGTTCGCTTTATATCAACGGGCACCCGCACGGGCCAAAAAGGGCCATTACCACCTGCCAGCTGCACATGCGCACCTTTCACGATGGGCAGACGATCACCATAGAACCCTGGCGGGCCGGGCCTTTCCCTGTCATCAAGGACCTGGCGGTCGATCGCTCGGCGTTCGATCGTATCCAGCAGGCGGGCGGCTATATTTCCATAAACACCGGAGGCGTCCCGGATGCTAACGCGATACCGATTCCAAAAGTGATCGCCGACGAGGCTTTCAACTCAGCAACCTGCATCGGCTGCGGTGCCTGTGTAGCAGCTTGTAAAAATGCTTCGGCTATGCTTTTCGTTTCGGCCAAAGTAAGCCAGCTAGGCATGCTGCCGCAGGGCCAACCTGAACGTTACCGCCGGGTTCAATCTATGGTGGCTCAAATGGATGCTGAAGGTTTTGGAAATTGTACCTTCACAGGTGCCTGTGAAGCCGAATGCCCGAAGGAGATTAGCATAACGAATATTTCTAGAATGAATAACGATTATTTCAGCGCCAAGTTGTTTCGGTCGGAGGAGTTGCATGAGCAATCACAAGGAGAAGGATAAGCGAAACTCTTTTTCTAACAATACATTTAAAGCCTTTCCGGAAATATTCGGGGAGGCTTTTTTGTGAGCTGGCCGGCCGTAAAACATGGTTTACATGGTTTACATAATTTCAGGAATTTCAAGTATAAATAACTGATTATCAACTGTTTAATTGGAAAATACGCAAAATCGTGTAAACCATGATTTATGCGTTTTTTACCCCCCTGCCCCGTCCTGAAATAGCTATACAGATCTGTGAGTAAATCCTGTAATACCTATACAAAGTGACCAGCCCTACCCCTCCGGTGAAGTTTTGGACAGCCCATAAACATTAACAAGCCCTGTGATAATATTCGGGAAAGCTTTTTTGTGTAATTTGGACTATTGCCATTAAACCAACCCAAATGAAAATCTTCAAAATAATCGCCTTTATGTTCAGCCTGGCATGGTGCATAAACCCAGCCATGAGCCAGGTGCCAACCCGCGACCCGCACACTCCCGGTTACGTTAAAGCCACCGAATTACCCGATGGCGCCTTACCCTCACCAAACGACAATGGGAATTTCATCATTGGCCCGACCCACAATCCCGCACCGGAATCAGTTGTGCAGGAAAATGTACCGCAGGGCACCATATTCAAGCTGACAATGGAGTCGAAGGACAGCAAGATCTATCCGGGCATCGCGCGGGAACCGAAGACATTTGGTACAGTAGATCCATCCAACCCGGCCAAGCTGGTGGTCACAACGAGCCATCCGGCTCCATACACACGACATATCGAAGTGTATATTCCCAAGCAGTATGTCCCCGGTACAGCTGCGCCTTTCATCGTTGGCGCCGACGGGCCCGACCATATGTTATTCACCGTGCTGGACAACCTGATCGCTGAGCATAAAGTGCCCGTGATGATCGCCATTTCCATCGGCAACGGGAGCGGCGATGCCCAGGGCAGCGAGCGCGGGCTGGAGTATGATACCATGTCGGGCCTGTATGCAGAATTTGTTGAAAAGGAAGTATTGCCGCTGGTGGAAAGGCAATGCCAGGTGAAACTGACCAAAGACCCGGCGGGTCGCGCCACGATGGGCGGCAGCTCTGGCGGATCATGCGCGCTGATCATGGCCTGGTATCACCCGGAATTATATCATCTCGTGCTCAACTATTCGGGCACTTATATCAACCAGCAGTGGCCCTATGATCCGAAAACACCTCACGGCGCGTGGGGATTTCATGAAAACATCATCCCGGAAAGCCCCGTAAAGCCATTACGCATCTGGATGGAAGTGGGCGACAAGGATCTTTACAACCCCAATGTGATGCGCGACAACATGCACGATTGGGTGCTTGCCAATGAAAACATGGCGAAGGTTCTCGCAGCAAAGGGATATCCTTACCAGTTTATTTTTGCCGTAAACGCCGGCCACGTAGACCGCGCGGTGAAAGCCCAGACATTAGCCGAAGCGCTGTAATGGCTTTGGACGGATTACAAATAACTCAGCCACCATTTATGCTTGTGACTTTGTTTGTAGGCGTCGTAGCGTTTGCACAAGGGGTACAACACCACCACAACAGCTATCCAAACCAGGTAGGCCACCGGTAACGAGAATCCGTAGCCTTTCAAGTCGGTAGTAAACCAAACCGGCTTTTTGAGCAACCAGATATGCCAGTCCTGCCCTGCTGTCAATGCGGATGCGACCAAAGCCACCAGGTGAATAACGTAGATGTGAACGAGGTAGTAGAACATGGGCACCCGTCCGTAAACCGAGACCACCTTCGCCACGCCATTCTGCATCTTTTCGGTGAAGGTCAGGAACAGGCAGGCCGAACCACAGGTAAGCAAAACATATAAAATCGAAGGCGGGTATTTATTGACATTGAGAAAGGAAAGGAAGGTAAAGAAAGCATCTTTCTGCGTGCTCCATTTTACCGGGTCGCCATAAACATTACTAAACCTAAGCACAATAAATAAGGCTATGGCCGAAGTGCCGATAGTAAGCAATATCTTCTTTCTTTTTTCGGCATCATACGATGAATTGTATAATTGCCCGAGGCAATAGCCCAAAGGCGTTATGGCAATAAACGGAATTAACGGGTATCCTACCAGGAATTGCTCATGGTGCCAGGTAAAAAACCGCTGATCGTGCAGCAGGGCCCATCCAAACGCAGGCAGCGTATTGCCCTGCACGTGGACGCCATCCAGCAAGTTATGCCCGGCAATAATTATAATGCTGATAGTCAATATCCATTTAAAAGGCAGGTGTATCAATCCTGCGAGAAAGATCATACCGATTCCCAGCGCCCATAGCGTAATGAAAAAGAACATCGGGAATGTAATATTGAAATTCCACCCCAGGTTGGTAACTACCATCTCGAGAATGACTAGCCAAATACCGCGTTTTACAAGGAATGCCGATAATTCCTTTTTGCTTTTTCTTTGCCCAACCAGGTAAGCCGATGTGCCGGTAAGCAGCAAAAATATCGGCGCGCAAAAATGGGTGATCCACCGGGTAAAGAATATGGCCCCGGTTGTTTTGGTCAGATCGAGCGGATCAAAATAAAATGATCCGAAAAATAGATAATCCCTTACATGGTCGAGCGCCATGATGATCATGATGGTTCCGCGAAGAAAATCGATAGAGGCTATCCTGTACTTTGTGATGGTTTGTATTGGGTTCATAGAACAAATATGATGTTATTTGTCACTTTACCAAACCCGGAACTTGCTATATGTCATTTACTTGACAGTATATTCCAGCAATTCCATCCGGTTCTCGAAGGGGTCTAAAAAGAAAAAGCGCTCACGGTCAGCAAGCTTTTCCTCCTCATAAGTTTTTACGCCGTTGTCTTCCAACTGTTTCCTGGCAGCCTCCAGGTCGGTTACTTCGAATGCGCTATGCCGCGAAGTATTTGCTAAACCCGGCTCAACACCGATATGGAAACCGATATCGCCGATATCGAACCAATAACCAGGATGGCGGAATACCTCCGGCCGGTAGGTCGGTTTCAATCCGACCACATCAGTATAGAAAGCCCTTGCCTCCTCCAGTCTTTCCGGCGGAACGCAGATATGGATATGGTCGGCGCGTTTAAAATTGATCATTCGTGTTCGGCAAAGGTAAGCACGTAATTGTTATTATCGAGTATGGAAAATTCCGTTGCCCCATAAAAAGTTACATCCAGGCCGCTGAGTAATTTTACCTTGTCCTTCACCGATTCGTAGAACGACCGGATATTCTTCAGGTTGACATACAGCAACAGCGATCCGCCATCATTCCGGCTGATATCGGGGAGGGTTTCGCCAAGGCTCTCCAGGGTCTGGAACATCATCGTCACATTGCCATTCTGCATCATCGCCCACACCAGGTCTTCCTGCGTATTCTCGGGTACCGACATCGTAACTTCGAAACCAAGCACTTTATAAAAAGCGATGGTTTCCTGCATGTTTCTCGTAAAAATGTTAGGTGCTAAACTTTCCATAAATCTGGTAATTGGGTAAAAATTTACATTTGCTTAAGGGATATAAATATAAAAAATTATCTTCGTAAAAAACTAATTTTTTTAGCAATTTTATTGCGCTTGTCAATTCAATAATTCAGTCAATCAATAATTCAATAATTAACCTGATGGGAAAATTAGAAGACGACTTCAACGCCTACCGCACCCGGATGAACGACCGCATCATGGAGTCGGCCAATACCAATATCAAACGTTTTTTCGCGCTCGATACCACAACCTATGCGGATGGCGCGCTCGATGTCAAAACCAAGGAAATGCTCGGCCTTGTGGCCTCCATGGTACTGCGCTGCGACGATTGCATCAAATACCATCTAGGCAAATGCCATGAGGCGGGTGTCAACCACGATGAAATGAACGAGGTATTTATGATCGCTAATTTGGTGGGAGGATCTATTGTGATTCCGCATTACCGCAGGGCGGTTGAGTATTGGGACGAACTAAAGGGAGTTGGCAGTGGGCAGTAGCAGTTTGCAGTTATTAATTTTAATTTAGATAATATAATCCACAACATCATGCCAACTGCCAACTCAAAACTGCCAACTGACTTAAAACGCTGCGCCTGGCCCGGCACCGATCCCCTCTATATGGACTACCACGACAATGAATGGGGTAAAGAAGTCCACGACGATAAAAAGCTCTTCGAGTTCCTTATTCTTGAATCCGCGCAAGCCGGCTTAAGCTGGATCACCATCCTGCGCCGCCGGGAGGGTTACCGCAAGGCTTTTGCCGATTTTGACGTACATAAGGTTGCCCAGTTTACAGATAAAGATGCAGAGCGCCTGATGCAGGATACGGGAATCATCCGTAATCGCCTTAAAATACTGGCTGCTATCAACAACGCTAAATTGTTTATCGGGGTGCAAAAAGAGTTCGGCTCCTTCGATAAATACTTGTATAGCTTTATGCCCGATGGTAAGCCGATCATCAACCATACACATGCAATACCCGCGAGTACGCCTATATCCGAGGCTATCAGCAAGGATATGAAAAAACGTGGTTTCAAGTTCTTCGGTACCACCATTTGCTACGCCCACATGCAGGCTACTGGTATGGTGAACGACCATTTGCCCGACTGCTCCTTCAAATAGGTGATTCCACCGATTGTTTTTTGATTTCACTGATTGTGGAGTGAACATAAATTGTAATTTTGAATCCATCGGTGTAATCACCTAATAAAATCGGTGTAATCATTTTTCGCATGAAAAAACTATTCCTACTGGACGGCATGGCCCTTATTTACCGGGCGCATTTCGCGTTGAGCAAAAGCCCGCGTTTTACTTCGGGCGGATTGAACACCTCGGCGATGCTGGGCTTTACCAACACCTTGCTGGACGTGCTCAAAAAGGAGCGCCCCACGCACATGGCCGTTGTTTTTGACACCGAAGCGCCCACCGAGCGCCACACCGAGTTCGAGGCTTATAAGGCACAGCGTGAGGCTATGCCTGAGGACCTGTCCAAAGCCATTCCTTATATTTTTAAGATCGTCCTGGGATTTAATATACCCCTGATCACTTCTGATGGCTATGAGGCCGACGACATCATCGGTACCCTCGCCAAAAAAGCCGAAGCCAGGGGCTACCAGGTATATTGCATGACGCCTGACAAAGACTTCGCCCAATTAGTATCCGATAACATCAGGTTATACAAACCCGGCCGCCAGGGTAACGAGGTGGAGATAATGGGCGTAAAGGAGGTACTTGAAAAATGGGAAGTAAACGATCCGCTCCAGGTGATCGACATCTTAGGCCTCTGGGGCGATTCAGTTGATAACATCCCCGGTATTCCAGGGGTGGGCGAAAAAACGGCCAAGCTGCTTATCAAACAATATGGCTCGATGGAGAATATCATCGCCCACAGCCACGAACTCAAAGGCAAACTCCAGGAGAATGTTATCGCTTACGCTGAGCAGGGACTGCTTTCCAAACGACTGGCTACCATCAACCTGAATGCGCCGGTTGAGCTGGATGAAGCCGGGCTTGAAATGTGTGCCCCAAGCAAGGACCTGCTGGAACCTCTTTTTGCGGAACTGGAGTTTCGCACCCTGGGCAAACGTGTTTTTGGTGACGATTTCAGCATCACCGAAACCCGCGCAGTCTCGATCCAAACCGATCTCTTTGGCGATCCTGTAGCAACAGGCCGCACCACGATGACGGTTGACGTGCAGGACATCGCCGAACCGGAGGGTCAGCCCGAAGCCGGCAAAAATATCAATAATGTTGAGCACGAATATATCCTTGCCGACACCAAAGAAAAGCGCGCCGCATTAATAGCCGAACTGAAACAGCAAAAGACGATCTGCTTCGATACGGAGACCACCGGCACCGACGCCAACAATTGCGAATTAGTGGGCCTTTCTTTCGCCATCAAACATCATCACGGCTGGTATGTGCCCGTCCCTGCTGACCAAAAGGAGGCGCAGGCTATTGTAGATGAGTTCAAACCCATACTGGAAGATGAGAACATTGGTAAGATCGGCCAAAACATCAAGTACGACGTACTGATGCTCAAATGGTACGATTTGCAGGTAAAGGGGGCGCTGTTTGATACGATGCTGGCGCACTATGTGCTCGACCCCGACACGCGCCACAATATGGATGTGATGTCTGAAAATTACCTGGGTTACAAGCCGGTTTCGATTACAGAATTGATCGGGGCCAAGGGCAAGCAACAAGGCAGTATGCGCGACGTTGAGTTCGAAAAGATCAAAGAATACGCCGCCGAAGACGCCGACATCACCCTGCAACTGCACGATGTTTTCCAGCCGAAGGTTAAAAAAGCCGAGGCCGAAAAGCTGATCAATGAGATCGAATGCCCGCTCATTTACGTGCTGGCCGATATGGAATATGAAGGCGTACGCATCGATCATGATACACTGAAGGAGTTCTCCAGGGAGCTGGAAACCGATATCGCTAAACTGGAACGAACGGTTTACGATAAGGCCGGCGTGCGTTTCAACATCGCTTCGCCGAAGCAGTTGGGTGAAGTGCTGTTCGAGAAACTGATGCTCGACCCGAAAGCCAAAAAAACCAAGACCGGCCAGTACCAAACAGGCGAGGATGTTTTGCTTTACCTGGCCGCCAAGAGCGACATCGTGCGCGACATCCTCGATTACCGCCAGCTGCAAAAGCTCAAATCTACCTATGTGGATGCGCTGCCGCAAATGGTGAACCAAAAGACGGGTCGTATTCATACTTCCTACAACCAGGCGGTAGCGGCTACGGGTCGCCTCAGTTCTACCAATCCTAACCTCCAAAATATTCCTATCCGCACCGAGCGGGGCCGCGAAGTGCGTAAAGCCTTTATTCCCCGCGATGACAACCATACCATCGTTTCGGCGGATTACTCGCAGATCGAGCTGCGCATTATTGCCGAGATCAGCAAGGACGCCAACATGCTCGACGCATTTGCGCAAAACCTCGATATCCACACCGCCACGGCTGCCAAAGTGTATGGCAAAACGCTGCTGGAAGTCACCAGCGACGAGCGGCGCAATGCCAAGGCCGTCAATTTTGGCATTATTTACGGGCAGTCGGCGTTTGGTTTGTCGCAGAGCCTGGGCATCCCCCGCAAGGAGGCCGCCGAGATCATCGAGAACTACTTCGAGCAGTATTCGGGTATCAAACAATACATGGCCGACACCATGAACTTCGCCCGCGAGAATGGCTACGTATGCACCCTGATGGGTCGCCGCCGCTACCTGCGCGACATCAATTCGGCCAATGCCACCGTGCGCGGCTTCGCCGAGCGCAACGCCATCAACGCGCCGATACAGGGTTCGGCAGCCGACATGATCAAGATCGCCATGATCAACATCCACCGCGAGATGAAGGCCCGGAAACTGGATGCCCGCATGACTATGCAGGTGCATGACGAGTTGGTTTTCGACGCGCCCACACACGAGGTGGAAAAGCTAAAACCCATCATCGCCGAGGGCATGAAGAACGCCATCAAAACCAGCGTGCCTATTTTAGTAGAGATCGGCACCGGGAGGAACTGGCTGGAGGCGCATTGAGAAGTAGTCCGAAAGTCGGGAAGTCCGCATAAGTCCGAAAGAAAAGAAGCGAACACACGAAGTGTTCACGCCACAGCCGTGTTTGCCGGGTTTTAGTGGGTTTTGACGCAGTGCGCATAGGGTTTTTCAGAATCGGCACACTAAGGCTGGCCGGTTCATAGTTCATGGGTCATAGTTCATAGTACTACAGAGGCGGGCATACCTGTCAGCGGACACTAAATGCTATGGAAATGTATGGCTTATGTGTTTGCAGGATTGGCTATGATCTATGAACCATAGGCCATGAACTCTTTCAAAACTTCTTATACAGCGTAGCCGACACGTCGCCGGTATAAATGCCATCGGTTTGATAGAAAACCAGTTTGACCGTGGTGGCGTCTATTTGTACTATTTGTGCGTGAGCACCAGGCGTTGTGTCGCCGTCATCAAAGGTGCCCGAAGCGATGGAATAGGTAAAGGGACCGGTAAAGGTCTGGTTGCTTTCGGTACCGGTGGTGGCCGAAGTAAACGTTAGCGTATCGGTGATCATCGAGGGGCTGAAATTTTGCAGGATATTCACGCCCACATAAGGGTGCGCTGTACCGAGACCTGAGTAAGTGGTATCGCCGTAAAGGGTCAATACGTCTATTTCCGATGCGCCGTGGCTGCGGATTTGATCCTTAAATACGGTGTCGGAGCGTTTAAACGCCGCATATTTTCCTGAAAGGCCCGTAGTGTTACCCGGCTTATCCGGGTTGCCCGATTTTTTGCAGCTAACCCATACAGCGGCAGCTATGATAACAAGGTATAGATTTTTCATGCGAAGTTTAAGTTGATGCAAATATAAACAAACGTCCGGAAATTGCCAGCGGGGTACTTTGGACGTTGAACTTGCAGAAAGCTATTTATGTTTCTTCCGTGGATGCCTGCTCATATGAAAAACAGACACGATCAGGATCACATCCCGGGTTTTATCGATCTGGTAAATTACCAGGTAAGGGAACACATCTGTTTGGGCCTCGCGGTATTTACCTTTTGCAGGATAATGCAGGGGGTTATTGATTATAGATCGTATCTTTTTATCAACCTCGTCCACAAAACGGTCGCCTAAGCCGGGTTCCTTATCCTCGTACCATTCCCACCCGTCAAGAATTTCTTTTTGAGCTTTTGGTAACGCTAAAAAGCTATCACTCATTTGGCGGCCCGCTTGTGCTTTAGCTCCTCTATCGATGCCTTAACCTCGTCCCAGGTATGGCCGCGATCGGTCCCCTCTTCCCATCTTCTTACCCGTTCATCAAGTTCCGCAACAAAATCCCCATCCTTCGACCAGTCATAATGTTCATGATCTATCCGGTCCTCAAGTATGGTATAAATGGCTTTTATTTCCTTATCATCCGCTACACTGATATAGTCATGCAGCTTTTCCCTTATGGCTGTGGTGGTCATCGAAAAAAAATCTTATAACAAATTTAACGAAAAAATACGGATCACAAACGAAATAAGCCCGCTATTAAACGGGCTTTTCGTATCGGCTTATAGTGTAATATATGGATAGGGTTGTCAAAGGTTAGCAACGGTGGGGGATTAAAAAATGATGTGGGTCATTTATCAAAAAATATCCCGGTGCTGCCGCAAGCTTGCAGCTTGTGGTTAATATACTTCAGTTTTCAACTGAATAAAGCGGAAAGCTTTTAGATGCGGCGCCACGAGTTACGCTGCGCTAAACTCGCGGGAGCGGAGGGGAGTGGTGATTTTGCCGGAGGCTACCGCAAGCTTGCAGCTTGTGGTTAACATCCTTCAGTTTTCAACTGAATAAAGCTGAAAGCTTTAGGTGCACCACCGCGAGTTACACTGCGCTAAACTCGCGGAAGTGGAGCCAAGTAGTATTTTCAAACTTATTTGCTAAATTCAATAGCAATTTATAAATTTGTTAAAAAAGGATCAAACCTAAATTAGCAAACCTTAAAATGGCAAGTTTTGGAGACTTTATAAAACAGGAACGGGAGAAGAAAGACTGGACGCAGACGGATTTTGGTGCTAAAATCGGTATAAATTCCAGCGCTGTGAGCCGGATTGAGCATGGCACTAAGCAAATTAGCAGCGACAAACTTTCTGTCCTGGCAGAGTTGTTTTCCATTGAGATAGATAAAATTAAAGAACTATATTTCGCGGACAAATTTGCCAGAGAGGCCTATAAGTTTGATTGCCCCAGCAGCGTATTTGTTGCGGCGGAAGAAGAGGTGCGGTATTTGAAAAATAAGAATGCAAAACAAAGTAAAATCAATTTTCAAGAATCATTATAATGAGTTATAAAAACCTTATCGAGAAAGTTGGTTTTAGACCCAAAGAAAACACGTCCGGGGTGTTTTATAAAAAGTATCCAAGGCACGGCAACTATAATATCGAGATAGATTTTGAAAATGAGAAATTCCATTATGGTACGGTAATATTAGCCGGAGCCCAAACCACACTTAATTTTTCTCAGGCCGAGAATTGGGTAGTGCTGGAATGTGTTGACAGGCTTTTAGAAAAAGGATACAAACCAGAAACTATTACGCTCGAAAAGGTTTACCCTGCCGGGCATGGATTTTCCGGGCGATTGGATATCTGTGTCACACGTGATGATGGTTCGGAATACTTGCTGATCGAGTGCAAAACATACGGAAAAGAGTTTGATAAAGCTGTTAGCAAATTAAATAAAGACGGTGGCCAGTTATTTACTTATTTCAAATTCAGTAATAAAGCCGACATTATAATGCTTTATGCTTCCGAATTAAACACTCGGGATATTCTTTATAAAAATGAGATCGTAAAAATCGAAGATGATTACAGAACCGGCGATGTGAAAGATTTTTATGATAAGTGGAATAAACTCACAAAAGACAACGGCGTTTTTGATTCATGGGTAAACCCTTACCAGTTTGTCAGTAAAGCGCTAACGCCAAAATTACTGGAGCCTATTAAGCAAGAAGATAGCAGCTTCATTTTTAACAGGTTCTTGGAAATACTACGCCATAATATTGTATCAGATAAACCAAACGCGTTCAACAAAATTTTCACGTTGTTTCTTTGTAAAATATATGATGAAAAGGTTAATGAAGGAACAGAAAACGAATTAGGCTTCCAATGGCTAGAGGGAATTGACGATGATGTCAGTTTCCAGCTAAGATTGACTGATCTATACAAAAATGGAATGTATGAATTTTTGGAAAAACGCGTCACTGATTTTTCTGAAGAGGAATTCGAAAATAAATTTAAAAACCTAGACGATAGTATAAAAAATGCGCTGTTAACCGAATTCAAAAAACTCAGACTAGAGAAAAATAATGAATTCGCCATAAAGGAAGTATATGATCAAAAATCTTTTAAAGAAAACGCCAAGGTTGTAAAAGAGGTTGTTGAACTATTGCAGGGATATCAGATCCGGTATACCAAGAAACAGCAATATCTTTCTGATTTCTTCGAACTGCTGTTGACCACTGGGCTTAAACAGGAATCAGGACAGTTTTTCACCCCAGTGCCCATTGCACAGTTTATTATCAGGAGCTTACCGATAGATTCAATAGTTGAAGATAAACTGCAAAAAGGTGAGGCCAATAATTTATTGCCCTTAGTGATGGATTACGCGGCGGGAAGCGGGCATTTCCTGACCGAGGCCATGCACGAGATACAGCGCCTAATCGACAGCAAAAACGATAAAAACTATAATCCGGGTATAGCTAGAAAGATCAGGAATTGGAAAGACGATCATTTTGATTGGGCGCTGGATTATATATACGGCATCGAAAAAGATTATCGATTGGTGAAAGTTGGCAAGGTTGGATGTTACCTGCACGGGGACGGGCTTGCGAATGTTTTACATACTGATGGCTTGGCAAATTTTCATCATCCCGATTATAAAGGACGGTTAATACATACGGATAAGAATTTCCCACAGGATAACAAACAATTTGATATCCTGGTATCAAACCCGCCCTACTCCGTATCCGCATTTAAAAATGCTTCGCGCGAATATTACAAGGAGGATGATTTTTTGCTTTATGACAGGCTGACGGATAATAGTTCCGAAATAGAATGCCTTTTTATTGAGCGTACAAAGCAATTATTAAAAGATGGAGGAGTAGCCGGAATTATTCTGCCAAGTTCGATTTTAAATAACACTGGCATTTATTCGAAAGCAAGGGAGATTATCCTCCAATATTTTGAGATAATAGCTATCGCCGAATTGGGCTCAAACACTTTTATGGCAACGGGGACTAATACCATTACCATGTTTTTGCGGCGCCGGAACAACTATGAAAGTATTAACCTAAGAGCGGCGGTAGACAAGTTCTTTACTAATTTAAAGGAGGTCACTTTAAATAGTATAGAAAAGCCCGTAAGTAAATACATACAACACGTTTGGGAAAGTGTTTCTTTTGATGACTACAGTACCTTATTGCAAAAGAGCCCCAATAAACCGATCATGAATCATGAAATATTTGCCGACTATCGAAGAAAAATAAAACACAAAACGGAGAAAGAATTTTTGGACCTGGTTGTCGATAAAGAGAAAGAAAAATTATACTATTTTGTCACAGCATTGCCGCAAAAAGTGGTTGTGGTTAAAAGTGGCGAAAAAGACGAAGAAAAGCGTTTTTTGGGATATGAGTTTAGTAACCGCAGAGGTAGCGAAGGAATTCATGCCATGCGAAGGGACAAAAATATAGAGGATTGTACCTCTTTATTTGATCCTGAAGTTTTTGACAATCCTATCAAGGCAAGCACATATATATATAAAGCGTACAACGGCGATGTTAACTTTCGAATTGATAAATCATTGGAAAGGAATATAACTCGCCATGATTTAGTAGATATGCTTACTTTCGATAGGGGCGATTTTGAGAAAAATATTTCCCTATCAGCAAAAAAAAAAGTAAAGATTGAAAGTAAATGGGATATAAAAAAATTAGGTGAATTCTGTGAAATTTTTGCTGGAGGCGACGTCCCTCAAGATAGGTTTTCTAGAAAGGCAGATCAAAAATATAATGTACCTATTTATTCCAATGGGATTGAGAATGATGGATTATACGGGTACACAGATGAGCCCAGAGTTACTAAACCATGTATTACAATTTCTGCAAGAGGAACCATCGGATTTACAAAACAGAGGCTCATACCATTTTATCCAATAGTAAGGCTATTAGTTCTAATCCCTGATGCAAGCCTAGCAAATACAAAATATTTAGAAATAATATCTGACAAAATCGAGTTTGAACAGTATGCGGTTGGCACACCTCAACTAACCGTTCCACAGGTATCTGAGTATAAGATCCCTCTTCCACCCCTTGACGTGCAAGAAAAGGTTGTTGCTGAAATTAGAGCATTAGAAATTATAGAGGAAAAAGCTAATGAAGATGTTAGGTTATCAAAAGAAAAAATTGATGAACTAATTATTTCTAGCAAAAAAATTGAGAATAAAAAGTTAGGAGAAATTTGCGATATGAAAGCAGGAAAATTTGTCTCTGCTTATGATATAGAATCTGAAAATGAACCTGAATTATTTCCATGTTATGGCGGTAATGGACTTCGTGGTTACACCAAAACATTTACACACAACGGAAAATTTTCATTAATAGGGAGGCAAGGTGCTTTATGCGGGAATGTTTGTATAGCTGACGGCAAGTTTCATGCAACTGAGCATGCCGTAGTTGTAACTCCTTTGCCAGAAATAAATACAGACTGGCTTTATCACAAACTTCTTAGGATGAACTTGAATCAATATGCAACGGGAACGGCGCAACCGGGACTTTCGGTTGAAAATTTAAAATCTGTAACGATTGAAGTCCCCCAACTATCTGAACAACTAAAAATTGCTACTCAAATACAAGAAATCGAAAACAAAATAGCTGAGTTGGAAAATGAAATCGTGACAACGCCTCAAAAGAAAAAAGAAGTATTAAAAAAGTATCTATAACTAAATATTATGGAGAAAAAATCTCATTCTGTACTAAGTGGTAAGGCGGCTGAGCGTTACTTTGAATTGCTTGATGCTTTAGCGAAATTTCATGATCTTTTCACTTATAATGTTGGCGATGACCGGGCAATTGTAATTATAGGTGGTTCATTTTTAGACATTATTTTAGACCATATACTTTTAGCTTTTTTCCCCGAAGGCGATAAAGAAGTGGAACGGTTACTGGAGTACGACCAGCCTTTGGGCACATTTGGCAACAAAACCAGAATGGCTTATTGTCTGGGCTTAATTGAAAAAGTAATAAAGGACGACCTGAAGATTATTGCTAAAATACGGAATAGGTTTGCGCATGATTTATATGCTTCTTTTGAAGATAAAGATATAACCCTGTGGTGCCAGCAGCTAAAATGGCATAAAATTTCAATGATGATGGAACCACCAAATGACGCGACAACAAGAGACCTTTATCAAGTTGGCGTTAATCAATTAACCACTAATTTGCATGGCGCTGTTGGTGCAGCCCGTGGAAGTAGGAGAACCATTATAAACCATTTTTAAATGTAAATGGTTTATAAAATGGCGGATAAATTCGATCCGCTTTAGCCCTATGATACAATTACTTTAAATTGTCCCATACGGATTTGGACGGATCGAGCGTAGTGAATTTCCCCGCTTCGGCTTGCTTTTTACTTTCCTTTATTTTGGCGACAAAATCGGGGTTGTACGGGCTGGTTTCGACACTAATTTTCCATGCTTTGGCAATGGCCTTTAACGCCGATGACTGCTCTTCGTTCCGGGGGTGCATGATCAATGTTTCCATACACAAATTTAAAGAAATAAAATGTTAACTGCCAACGCCAGTTTGCAGTTAAGAGTTGGCAGTTAGCAGAGTAAAACCGCTCCACCTGCCCACTGCAAACTGGCAACTGCAAACTATCACCCCTTCACCATCTCCTTCACCGCATTACCAGCAGGAACCGCCTGCGGCAGATCGAACCAAAAGCTTGAGCCTTTGCCGATCTCGCTGTCCACGCCGATATGGCCGCCATGCAGCCGCACGATCTCGGCGGATACGTAGAGGCCGATGCCGAACCCGGATACCGCCCGCGAATTGGGGTTGGCCGAGCGGAAGAAACGGTCGAACAGGTGCTGTTTATCTTCGTTGCTGATGCCGATGCCATGGTCGTCGATGCGTATGGTAACGCGGCCGTTGGCCTGGCTGCAGCTGATGGTCACCGGGTCGTTGCCGGTAGAATACTTTAGGGCGTTGCCGATGAGGTTGGCCAATACCTGCTCGATCTTCTCGCGGTCGGCGCTTATTTTAATCGGGGTGCATTCGTTCAGCTTCAGTCGGTTTCGCCTGGCGTTCACCGACAGGTCGGCGATGATCTCGCGCACCAGCGCGTCCAGGAAAAACTCTTCGCGGTACAATACCATCTTGCCCGAATCGGACTGCGCGGCGTTCAGGAAGTCGCGTATCATGCGCGTCATCTTATTGATCTGCGTCTCGGCGCGTTCCAGCATGCCCGAAACCTCGCGGCCCTCCATATCGTTTGATTTCATATGCGCCAGCTGCACGTACGATTTCAGCGAGGTGAGCGGCGTTTTCAGCTCGTGGCTGGCCACGCTGATAAATTCGTCCTTCTGCTGCTCCATCTGTTTGCGGTTGGTAATATCCATCACCGTGCCCAGCAGGCGCACGGGTATGCCGCTGCGGTCGCGCTGCGTTTCGCCGTAGAATTGCAGCCAGCGCATACTGCCGTTCTCGGTCAGTATCCTGGCCTGGAAATCGAGCCGGCTGGTGTGCACGGCGTGGTTAAACGCGTCTTCCGCCTGCGCCGAATCCTCGGGATGAAAACGGTCAAACAGCGCCTGCAGCGTTACCAGGGGTTTGTCCGGTTGGCCGAACAGTTGCATGAACTGGCCCGAATGCGAAAGTATGCCATGTTCCAGGTCGAGATCCCATACGCCCGAACCGGATGCGTGAACGGCGATGCGCAACTGCTCATGCGCGCCGCGCACTTCCTCGTTCAGCCGGTTGAACAGCTGGCTGAGAAAATAGACCACGGGTACGCTAAGGATGATAGTCAACAGGAACAGCACCAGCATATCCGAAGCCGGTGCGATCGCGCTATTTTTGATGACAAATAAATACAGCGCCGCAAACAGCGGCGCGGCCGCCAGGATGTAACCCAGCAGGTAGATCAGCAGGTCCTTGCGTGCCAGGCGGCGGTACATCAGCTTGATCCAGCCCTCCTCGGGTTGTAGCAGCATGGTGCCCGTAGCCAGCAATAACAGCGAGGCGGCGGTATGAAAGGCCGGTCCGGCTATGCCGTTTTGGTAAAAGCCGAACGTGTGGAACAGCGTGCCCAGCAGCGAGATGTAAATGAGTATAACCAGCGTGCAGCTTACAAACTGCGCAGTATAGTAACGTTTATGCGAGCTGAGCAGCATGGCCGACGCGCTGAGCACGGTATACAGCGCCATCAGCAAGGGTGTGCGGCCCGAACCCGCGCCCCGCCTGGAGCCGAAATAGCTCGGGTCGAGGAAGCGGTCAATGTAGAGGTCGGCGCCCGAAATGTTTTCGTAGATAATGGCTACCGCAAACATCAGGCTGATGACCAGCAGTATGCGCGCGGCCTTTACTTGCCCCGCATGCAATAACGCTACGCAAAGGCCGCCGAGGATAAGCAGGTGCGCGGTATTCACTGTCATAGGCACCCCGTCAGAAAGGAAGGACTTGAAGGCGCCGATGTCAAAGCACCAGCCGGTGAGCGCGGTAAGCCCGGCGCCGATTACCAGCCCGGCACACCACATAGGGATGTCCCGCCACTGATCTATCCTGGGCAATTTACCGTCAGGTTCTAAAAAAGTCGTGTTTTGATTCATATACCCCAATCCCCGGGTGCATTTACGGTAGTTGCCGCCCACGGGTTACACAATTAACGAAATTAATTTAACTTTTGCGATAAAATGCAGGTAAACAGGTGATTAAATTTTCTCACTTAAAGCGCTTCAGCCTGGCGCAGCTATTGTCTTAAATAATCCTCACGGTGTTTGTTTTTCTGTATCGCCGGGAAAGAAAAACAAAGGCATAAACCGCAAAAAGCCTTCGTTTGGCGCCGGATGCCGATTGGTTCGATAATTGACTGACCCCTGTAAAATTTGACGGGTATGAAAAGTAATGTACTGGTAATAGAAGACGATCCGATCATAGGCGAAATGATTAGCATGATCCTGGAGGAGCAGGGCATCAATGTGATCAGCCTGGACGACACGGCCTGGGCGCGCGAAAAACTGGACAGCGAGGAGGTACACCTGGTATTGCTGGACATCAAATTGACGGGCGAGGGTGGCAGGTCGATGTGCAGGTACATCAAAAGCCATAGCCGGTTAAAACATATACCCGTCATCTTCGTGTCGGGTAATGAAGATATTAAGCACATCAAAGAAGCCTGCGGCGCCGACGATTTTATCAAAAAGCCGTTCGACATAGACCACATCATCGAAAAGGTAACTAAGTATACCCGCGCAGTGGCGTAGCGCCGGGATGTACCGGCTATGCTATCGTGAACTATTTAAAACCCAGGTTTACCGAAATGACATTTGATACCAAATCAATATTTTGTTCGTAATGGCCATACCTTATTTCCAGGTCGTGGAATCCCTGCCATCCAAAAACACCTTTAGGCGGGGCTATCCTGAAACCTACCCCAAAAAATTGGCTATGAAAATTTGCATATTCATAATTACTGGTAAAGTAGGTTTGCGTTGGGCTGGCCGTTTCATAAGGAGAGAAGTACCGGCCGGCTGTTTGGGTATAATACCTGTAAAATGGAGAAATGGAAAAGAATGGCGTAACCTTATAAGCGACCTCAAGATTTGCTGTATTTGCCCGGATCCCCCAGCTATCAGCATAATAACGGTAATATGACCGGAGGATAATATTGTCGCCCAGGAAATAGTTAGCCCGGAACCCGATAGGTATTTTAAATCGGGATGATGGCAGCCTCTCGATCGTATCCTTGCCGTTTGAAAAATATACCCTGTGAAATGGTAAGCTTAAAAATCCATTTTGTCCGACAACATCTGCCAAAAATGCGATCTGTAATCTCGGATTTATAATTTGTGAATATCCAAATGCGGCACTATAAGTTTCCCTGGGGCTGCTGCCGAAATTATCACGATGCCCATTTCTGTCGCGCCTTTTATTATTAAGGGTGTCAATTGCGCTCAGGTGTATAAATTCGGAAGGATAAATTAATGTTACATGATCGAAATAACCCTGTAATTTGACGCTGAACTCACCATTTTTATTATCTGTTTTAGCGGAATAATGTACATCCCCGCCTAAAGATTTATAGTTGTATTCGTTAGAGTAATAAGCACCAATGCCAAAAGTATTTCCCGTTTTCGCATTTTCAACCGTCCAGTCTATTGATGGGTAAAGTCTTGTACCTGAAGGGCTTGAAGCCCCGGTTTTAGAAACATAGGCTTGTGAAGCAGCTGTGTGATAATCGAACCCAAGCCCAACTGCAAGGGTGTTTTTATTCTGTTTCTGGTTTCTCCAAACAAAATTCAAGTCGAGACCATTGGCGATATCGGTTACCTTCTCCGATCCAATGCCGCCTGTAACAGGCGAATGATCACCCGTTTGCGAATAATAGCTGGACACAAAGTTAATTTCGTCCAGCGTCAATTTTCTCGGGTTATAATGGGTAGAATCCTGTTTCGGGGTATTGTTTAAAGTATAGGCGGGTTGTTTGGTAACGCTGTCCTGGCGCGTTTGCGCGTAACTATTTAGCCGGCATAATATCGAGAATCCAATGACGGATAAATATATTTTTTTCATTACTGATTAACGGGGTTAATATCAATAAATTGCGGCCGCCCCCGTCACCCTTTTTACCTGGGTTAGCATATAACTATCATACACAACCGGACCCTCATTTTGTTCGCAGGCAAAAGCCGTTAAGTTTCAAAAAAATAAAGATCAGCAAATAGTTCTTCAAACATAAAACCGCTCCAGACTTTACAACTACTGCAAGCACTCAACCAAACCATTCCATTACCACTTTCGCAAAAAACAGCCCCATGCTACCGCTCAAAATAACGATTTGGCAAAAAACCTCCCGCCGGGTTTGTAAATTAAAAACGAACCGCCCCCAGCGCTAAACAAATAGCAAAAATTTATTTTTAAACAGAATATAACGCCAGGGGTTGTTTATATAAGTAATTCTTTGCTTAAATTGACCCAATTATCGCCTAAAATGAAAGTCTATCACCTCAGTGCGGAATGTTACCCGGTGGCCAAAGTTGGCGGCCTGGCCGATGTGGTGGGTGCTTTGCCCAAATACCAGAACCAGATGGGCCTGCAAGCCGCGGTGGTAATGCCTTATTACGAACGCAAATTTGTGCAGGAAAATGAATGGGAGGTGGTTTTTGACGGCCAGTCGCTGCTGGGCATCCACCGCTTTTTCTTCGAGGTACTAAAGGAAAAGACCGACAAGCTGGGCTTTGAGCTGTATTTGATCAAGATTCCCGGCCTGCTCGACCGCGAGAATGTATACAGCTACCCGGACGAAACGGAACAATTTCTCGCCTTCCAGATCGCGTTTTTAGACTGGATCAGCTGGACACACCAGTCGCCCGACCTGATCCATTGCCACGACCATCATACCGGCCTCGTGCCATTTTTGCTGTACCATTCGAAATTATACCATCGCCTGGCCGAAACGCCGACAATACTAACCATACATAACGGGCAATACCACGGCGCTTTTAGCTGGGGTAAACTATCGCTGCTGCCGGAGATCGACATGACCAAAACCGGGCTGCTGGATTGGAACGGCGGCATCAACCCGCTGGCATCGGCGGTAAAGTGCTGCTGGCGTTATACCACCGTTTCACCCACGTATTTAGAAGAACTGACTTACCGGTCGAACGGGATGGAGTACCTGTTTTATATGGAACGCGCCAAAGGTTCGGGCATCATCAACGGTATCGACACCGAAGTTTGGAACCCGAAGACTGATGCCATGATAGCCGAGAAATTCTCGCTGCGTCAACTGGCAGCGGGTAAGCAAAAGAACAAGGATGTTTTGTGCGAACGGTTCAAACTAACGAATGATAAGCCGCTGATCTCGTTCATCGGCCGACTGGTAGGTGAAAAAGGCGCGGACCTGCTGCCTGCTGCCATCAGGCAAACCATTATGGCGCATCCCGGCGGTGTAAACTTTATTGTTTTAGGCGCCGGAGAAGTCAAAGTGCAGGACGAATTAAAGGCTTTAGCCGTCGAGTTCCCAGAGCAATTTAACGTTTTCATCGGTTATGACGAACCGCTGGCGCACCAGGTGTACGCCGGCTCCGATTTTTTGCTGATGCCTTCACGCGTGGAGCCCTGCGGGCTGAACCAATTGTACGCCCTGCGTTATGGCACGGTACCCATCGTCCGGGTAACCGGCGGACTAAAAGATACCGTGATCGATTATGGTGACGACGGCGGCTACGGCATTCGTTTTATACAGGCCAGCGTAGCCGACATCGTACATGCCACGGGCCGGGCGGTAGAAGTATACGGCAACACCCCTTTAATACAGCTATTACGCAAACGCATGATGGCCCTTGATTTTTCGTGGGACCGTTCGGCAAAAGAATATATAAACCTTTACGAGAGTTTAAAACCTGCTATATGACATCAAAAGTAATCTCTATCGTGCTCGGCGGAGGCCAGGGCAGCCGCCTGTCACCACTTACGGCAACGCGTTCAAAGCCGGCCGTACCCATAGGCGGCAAGTACCGTTTGGTCGATATCCCGATATCCAATTGCCTGCATTCGGATATCACACGCATTTATGTGCTGACGCAGTTCAACTCGGCATCGCTGAACAAGCATATCAAGAATACGTACCATTTCAGTACGTTCAGCACGGCCTTTGTGGATATACTGGCTGCGGAGCAAACGCCGTCGAGCGTAGCCTGGTACCAGGGAACGGCAGACGCGGTGCGCCAGAGCCTGCATCACTTAGCCACCCACGAGTTTGAGTACGTGCTGATACTCTCCGGTGACCAGCTGTACCAGATGGATTTCCAGGATATGCTGGATAACCACATTAGAAACAATGCTGAAATATCCATTGCTACCATACCCGTTCACGCCAATGATGTACCGGGCTTTGGTATTTTGAAAACGGACGAAAAGGGGATGATCAATGCTTTTGTGGAGAAACCCAAAAAGGATTTTGAAAGCTGGGCTTCGGACGTGAGCCCCGAAATGGTAGCCGAGGGAAGGGTCTACCTGGCATCGATGGGCATTTACATCTTCAACCGCAAGGTTTTGTACGAACTGCTTACCGGCAACGAACGTACGGATTTCGGCAAGGAAATTATACCGGAGTCCATCGCAAGTCACCGCGTGGTAAGCTACCAATACGAAGGTTACTGGACCGACATTGGTACGATACCATCTTTCTTCGAGGCCAACCTGGGGCTGACGGATGATATTCCCAAATTCAATTTGTTTGCCGAGAATGCCATCTATACCCGCGCACGCATGCTGCCGCCATCGAAAATATCGGGCACGCACCTCGAAAAAACCATCGTTGCGGACGGCTGCATTATCAACGCCAGTCATATTTCCAGGTCGGTGATCGGTATTCGTACCCGTATAGGGTACGATAGCGTTATCGAAAACTGCTATGTGATGGGCAACGATAATTACCAGACGCTCGACCAGATCGATGAATCGCATGCCAGCAATTCGCCCATCATGGGCATCGGCGACCGCTGCAATATTAAAAATGCTATCATTGATAAAAACACCTATATCGGCGACGACGTGAAGATCAATTGCGGGGGCACAGTATTAGAGGATGGTGATTACGGTACGCATACGGTGCAGGATGGTATCGTGGTGATCAAGAAACGCGCGATCATACCGCACGGAACGGTGATTTAGAGCCTCACCCCAACCCCTCTCCAAGAGAGAGGGGCTTAAAATTGAAGAAATTGACCATTTTGCATCGAAGTCCTCTCCTTTGGAGAGGATTTAGGTGAGGCAAAACGGGAATGGTATAGTGATCATGAAAAAAAATTTTGCATTACTGGCCATCGGGGCTATCAGCTTCGGTATAACTGCGCCGGCATTCGCTCAAACCAAAACCACTTCGGATACGACCAAAGTGCGGAAGACGAGAAAGAAGCCGGTGAAGAAGAAGCCGAAGGACACTACGACGGTGAAACTTTAACCATTGGCACACAATTGCTTTGGTAAAGTTTTGAAAAACAATTGGCTGTTGAATTGTTAATACTATTCAAATCCAATCTTTTAAAACTATGAAAAAAGTAATTGCAATTATCGCGTTGGCTGCGGTTGGTTTTGGTAGCACTGCTTCAGCATTTACCACAGTAAAAACTGCGCAGGATACCATCCAGAGGACCAAAGTGAAGAAGAAGTTAAATAAGACCAAGATCAAAAAGAAGGTCGTGAAAAAAGATACTACTAAAACGCAGTAGTACTCCTTACAGAAAATCCTCCCGAGAAATCAGGGGGATTTTTGTTTTATAGAAATATGTTTGTTAAATTTTATATCAACTGCTTTAAGGACAATTGATTAAATAATAATTACTTCATATATTTATTTTATTATATGCAAGTATCTGAACTAACCCTTAAACTTATCCTTTTATTAATTCCAGGAGCCATAGCAAGCATGATGTTTGAAAAGCTTACTGTGCATAAGAAATGGACTCCTTTTCAATTCATAGCTAATTCTATATTATTTGCGGGATTGAGTTATCTACTTGCCCAGGTAGTATTTAACTTATTTGGGTATGGTGATGATTTAAAAAAATTGTGGGAAAACCTACCTGCTAAAGAAATCTCATATACTGTATTAATTAAAGGGACTCTACTTTCTCCATTTATAGCTCTACTATTTGCTTGCATGGATCATCATAAATGGATTAACAAAATCGGCAAACAGATTAGAATTACTAATAAATATGGGGATGAGAACTTATTTACATATTTTTTAAACTCAAAAGATGTTGTAGAGGTTTATATTAGAGATATAGACGAGAATATCTGTTACCAGGGAATAATCGACTCATTCTCTGAAACAGATGAAATCAAAGAAATAACGCTATACGATGTCAAAGTTTATGGCTATGATGACGGTAAACTTTATTATGAAGTTGCAAATTTGTATCTTGCAAGGCCGAAAGATAAGTTAACTATCGAGGTACCACAAAAAATAGAAAAACAAAATGTCAAATAAAGCACACCCTATTAGAGAAGGTCAGACCAAAGGTAATCAAAAACCTTCTACAACGACCATTACGACGCAAGCGCCTCCACCACGACCTGCGCCGCCAAAAAGGTAAGAATTACTAAAGTTCCAAACTCTGCCCAACGCCGGGCAGTTGTAAATTCAAGCCTGCCTTTTTAAATTTTTCAGTTACTTCGGCCTTATTGATCTTTATCGGCGGGAAAGTATCGTAATGAACGCCTATCACGTTTTTGCAGTTAACGAAACCCGCGGCTCTTATCGCATCATCGGCGCCCATGGTAAAATTGTCGCCTATCGGCAATATGGCCCAGTCCAGACTTTCGTCAGCCAGTAATTTCATATCGTAAGTTAGCGCAGTATCGCCGGCGAAATAGACCTTTTTGCCTTCAGCATAGATCACATAACCTGCCGGGTTGCCGCCGTAGCTGCCATCGGGCATGGAACTGGAGTGTATGGCGCTCACCATTTTTACACGCCCGAAATCAAAGTTAAAACTACCCCCTATATTCATACCATGAACATTGGTCACGCCGCCGTTATTGCCTATCCATACCAGGATATCATAAATACAGATCACCTTAGCGCCGCTGTTTTTCTGAATAGTATACAAGTCGGCGAAATGGTCGCCATGCCCGTGTGACAAAAGGATATAATCGGGTCTCAAGCTATTTATATCAATGTTCTTCGCCAGTTCGTTATGCGAAATGAAGGGGTCGAATAAAAGCTTTTTGCCACCGGTTTCCAGTTCGAAAGCAGAATGGCCGTAATAGGTGAATTTCATGGCATTGTTGTTTGAATGTTGTAAAGTTGAAACGTTGTAAGGTTATTATCACAAACTTAAATCAAAAACCTTACAACCTTACAACCTTACAACTTTTCAACAAGAAAATTACTTCCCGAACAAACCACCCATCCCACCCATACCGCCAAGCATATCGCGGCTCAGGGCGGCCATCTCGCTTTGATGCAAATTCTCGGCTTGTTCCAGGGCCTTGTTAACGGCGACGATGAGCAATTCCTCCAGCTCTTCCTTATCAGCCGATTTTAGAAATTCTTCATCAATATCGATGGATTGTACCACCTTGTTGCCGGTAGCGGTAACAGTTATCTTCCCGCTTTCGGCGCTGCCGGTTACGGTGATGCCATCAAGGCGTTTCTTTAAGTCTTCGGCTTTTTGTTTGGCTTCGAATAGTTTGTCGAACATGGTTTTAGTTAAGTGGTTGATTAAGTTGGATTGAGTTGATTAGTTGTAACCATCAAATCCATGCAAAGTTGATAAGTTTTTTCAACCCGATCAACCTCCCGATAGCTATCGGGACAACTTAATCTAACTAAATCAACTAATCCTCCGACGTCTCCCCGCTGCCATTATAGGCCCCTTTGCGGATCACGGGCATGCCCTCCAGTTTGAACAGGTCGTCGATGTGGAGCAGCGCGCCGTTGCAGAGGTTGCCAAGCAATACAATGGTCACGTCATTCTTCAGGTCGCGCACATAGATGTGGCGGAAGCCGTGCCACCAGCCGGTATGGTAAACTACCTTTTCGCCCGGCGCTTCGAATAACCTCCAGCCGTAGCCATAGTTAAAGTGACCGCGCAGCATGGGGTTGCGGGGAGTATAGGCAGAGTCTTGTGTAGCAGGTTTGATCAGCCGGCCTGAGCGCAATGCCTGGTCGAACAGGAACAAGTCGCCCACTGTGCTGTATACGCCTTTGTCGCCCACGGGGCCATCAAGAACGTTCGGCACTACGGAATACCGCCAGCTGTTACGGTCATGCCCTACAACATCCGAGGGTATTTTATCATAAACCGCTTTGGAGTATACCGCGGTATGCGTCATCCCGGCAGGCTTGAAGATATTATCGTGCACGTAATTGGCATAACTCTCGCCCGACACTTTTTCGATGATCGCGCCGAGTACCATAAAGTTGGAATTGTTATATAAAAACCGCTTGTCAGGCTTGTTAAAAGGATGTGGTTTATATTTGGCTATCGTATCCATCACCTGGAAATTGGTGAGCCCTTTTTTCTCGCTCCAGTGATGAGCACGGTACAGGTCATCGATAAAATATACGTAATTCATCATACCCGACCGGTGCGTAAGCAGCAGGCGGATGGTTATACCCTGGTAAGGGAAATTAGGGAAGAAATCGCGCACATCCTGGTTCAGCTTCAGCTTGCCGCGTTCCCACAACTGCATAATGGCAGTCGAGGTTATGGTTTTGGTAACCGACGCCAACTGGAACTGCGAATTGATCTTCAGGCTGTCGCGGGTAAGGTGATTGGCCCAGCCCAGCGCGTTCTCGTATAGGATATGCCCGCCCTTGGCTACAAGAATATTGCCGTTAAAGGCGCTCTTATTATGTAGTTTATGAAAAAATTCGTCTATACGTTTATCGGCATGCCGGGCGTCATACTTTAATAGTTCGGCGGGATTGAACGGCGCGCTATATGCAGCCTGTTTATTGGGGCTTGTGTTATTATTGGGGCTTGCGTTATTGTTATCCCCGCAGGCTATCAATAAAAATAAAGTTGCGGGCAGGGGTATTAGTTTCTTGAACACTGATCTCATTATAAACTGTAAAATTCTTAACGCTTGCGAAAATTGGAAATTATAGCCCGCCCTGAAATTAAAGTTTTAAACATTGTTGTTGTTTTAGTTAATAACGTTATTTAAATTAATCAGCACTCAGACTTACCTTTAGATTAGCTTCAACAATAATATGTCCTTAGTCATTCCCGCGCATCATATAAAACCCTAAATTTGCGCCGCACATAATTCAATACAAATACCATGAGTTTCAGAACCGAACACGATACCATGGGCGAGGTGCAGGTGCCTGCCGACAAATACTGGGGCGCACAAACCGAACGCTCACGCAATAATTTCAAAATAGGGCCCGAGGCTTCCATGCCGAAGGAGATCATCTACGCCTTTGCTTACCTTAAAAAGGCCGCGGCATATACCAATGCCGAACTCGGCGTGCTCACAACCGAGAAACGCGACCTGATAGCCAAAGTATGCGATGAGATACTCGAAGGCAAATTGACAGGCGAGTTTCCGCTGGTGATCTGGCAAACGGGTTCGGGCACGCAATCCAACATGAATGTGAACGAAGTGGTTGCCAACCGTTCGCATGTATTGCAGGGGAATAAGCTGGGTGAGGGCAAAACTTTCATCCATCCGAATGATGATGTGAACAAATCGCAGTCGTCCAACGATACTTACCCCACCGCTATGCACATCGCGGCTTATAAGATGGTGATGGAAGTAACCATACCCGGCGTCGAGAAATTACGTGATACGCTGAAAGCCAAATCGGAAGCTTTTAAAAGCGTGGTAAAGATCGGCCGTACGCACCTGATGGACGCAACACCGCTTACCCTGGGCCAGGAATTTTCGGGTTATGTATCGCAGCTGGATCATGGACTGAAAGCCTTAAGAAATACGCTCGACCATTTATCAGAGCTTGCTCTGGGTGGAACAGCCGTAGGTACGGGTATCAATACGCCGAAAGGATACGATGTAAAGGTTGCTGAATATATCGCCAAATTTACCGGTTTACCTTTCCGCACCGCGGATAACAAATTTGAAGCTTTGGCTTCGCATGATGCGATAGTAGAAAGTCACGGCGCGTTAAAACAGCTTGCTGTTTCCTTAATGAAAATCGCAAACGATATCCGCATGCTGGCCTCGGGCCCGCGCTCAGGCATCGGCGAGATACACATCCCTGATAACGAACCGGGTTCGTCAATTATGCCGGGCAAGGTGAATCCAACCCAAAACGAGGCGGTTACTATGGTTGCGGCACAGGTGATGGGTAACGATGTTACCGTATCCATCGGCGGCTCGAACGGTCACTATGAACTGAACGTATTTAAGCCCGTTATGGCGGCCAACTTCCTGCAATCGGCAAGGCTTATCGGCGACGCCTGCATGTCGTTCAACGATCATTGCGCCGTGGGTATCGAACCGAATTACGGGGGCATCAAAAAGCACCTCGAAAATTCGCTGATGCTGGTGACCGCGCTCAACCCGCATATCGGTTATGAGAGCGCCGCCAAAATTGCGAAGACCGCTTTGAAGGAAAACAAATCCCTTCGCGAAGCTGCCATCGGGTTGGGCCTGCTCACTAACGAGCAGTTCGACCAGTGGGTTCGCCCGGAGGATATGATCGGCGGGTTAAAGTAGTAGCGTTTTTGCCTCACCTAAATCCTCTCCAAAGGAGAGGACTTAGATGCAAAATGTTTAATCCTACCCGTTGGTAGCCCCCTCTCCTTTGGAGAGGGCTGGGGTGAGGCGAATAGGCGGCCTTAGTGGACCCATGTTATATAAAATAAATTATTATTCGTTTTACTCCGTTCTTTATAAGGAGTGATCTGTAAAAACATTGTTATAAATGCTCAATCGCCCGGCCTTCCTGCTTTCAGCTTTCTGCTTTGCGCTTTTAGCTTTTACCATCGTATCGTGCTCATTTAATGCGAATTTGCAGGGTAAGGGCGAAGCCTACCTGCAGGGCCAATGGCGCCAGGACTCGGTCCCGATGCAGAAAAAGTTAACAGAATATTCACTTTACAATATTAGCTTTAGCTGCGACTCATTTTATATGCAGATCAACAGCTTCAGCAAAGTAGATAACGGCGCGGATAAATGCACCGCCTCGGGCCACTGGACCGAATATGTGAAAGGCGCTTACCAGCAGCACGGCGACGCGCTGCACATGCGCGGCCAGTTTTGCAACGCCAATTACAGCCTGAAGGCTGAAGGCGGATGCTTCCGCTCGGGCATTTATGAGGAAACTTTTATGGTGAAGAAGAATAGCGACTCGTTGGTGAGCCTGATGGGATCGAGCGTGATACCTATCGATATTCAACTAATAAAACGCACTGCCTGTACGCAAAAACCATTGTGATATGAAAATCAACCTGTTGAAAAAACTGCTGCTCGGCCTGTTTATTATTTATTTGCCGGTAAAGTCGATGGCCTGGGGAACCGAGGGGCACCGTATAGCCGGCATGATAGCCGAAAGTTATTTAACACCCAAAGCAAAGGCTGCAATACGCGCCATTTTGGGCGATACCAGCATCGCTATTGCCAGCAACTGGGCCGATTTCATCAAATCCGACCCCAACTACAATTACCTTAGCCCCTGGCATTATGTCGATTTGGATAAGGCGTATTCTTACCCGGAGCTGAAGGAATACCTGTCGCACGATACGACGGTAAACGCTTATACCAAACTCAATTTCCTTATAGCTGAGCTGAAGAAGAAGAACCTGGCTGCCGGAAAAAAACTACTTTACCTGCGTATGCTGATCCATCTGGTGGAGGATGTTCACCAGCCGATGCACGTGGGCCATACCTCGGATAAGGGCGGCAACGATATTAAAGTGACCTGGAACGGCAATCCAGGCAATCTACATTCCGTTTGGGATTCCGGGCTGATCGATGCTCAGCAAATGAGTTACACCGAATACGCTAAGGCCATCAATTTTACCACCCCAGCGCAATGCGCGCAATGGCAAAAGGCGCCTATTGGACAGTGGCTGTTCGAATCGAGCCAGATAGCCTATAAACTGTATGAAGAAACTAAAACCGGCGATACCTTGAACGGCTATAAATACAATTTCAACCACATCGCCACGGTGAACCGCCAGTTGCTCAAAGCAGGTGTTCGCCTGGCCGGGGTGTTGAATGCTATTTTTGGTTGATTTTGAGGTGAAAGCTTAAAGGTAAAAGGCGAAAGGTTTTTTCGATCTGTATACCTTTATCCTTTCACCTTTACCCTTTTACCTTTTAAAAAAATGAAAATCCTCATGGTCTGCCTCGGAAACATTTGCCGCTCGCCTTTGGCGGAGGGGATCATGCAGCATTTGGCTGAAAAGCATGGCTTAGACTGGCGGATCGATTCTGCCGGTACCGGCGGCTGGCACGTGGGCGAGGGTCCCGACCGGCGTTCGGTGCGCACTGCCCGGCATCACGGCATCGATATCAGTAAACAGGTTTGCCGGCAATTCAGTTACCACGACTTTACCGATTTTGATATGATCTACGTGATGGATAAGTCTAATCTCTATGATGTGCTGGCCATGGCGCCAAATGACGAATTAGCGGCAAAAGCAAAGCTGCTGTTAGGCGATAAAGAAGTGCCCGACCCATATTACGACGAAACCATGTTCGAGCCGGTTTTTGAATTGATCGAATTAGGGTGCAGGGATATTATCAATCAGCTCACATTCGGAGTTGAGTAAAAACAAAATTATCGGTATATTTGATAGGGTTGATTTATAAATAACATTTTTACCATGGACAGAATAGTTGTTGAGGTTGACGACGTATCTGCAAAAAAATGGCGGTATGCGTCAAAGGAAAAAAGGAACCAGTTAAACGATACTATAAATCGGATTATAAAGAACGCTTTTGAAAAACCAGAAGACGATTTTTGGCAATTTTTAGATCGTATCGGAAAAAAAGCAGAAGCAAACGGACTCACGGAAGAGCAATTGAATAAGCTATTAAATGAAGAATAAGTATTTTGTTTTTGATACCAATTCTTTAATCAGCGCCGCACTTATTCCCACTTCACTCAGTCGCATTGCTTTAAAAAAAGCTGATGAAGCAGGGATCTTCGTATTTTCAAAAGAAACATTGACCGAGTTAAACGAAGTATTGATCCGGTCAAAATGCGACAAATATATTTCCCTGGATGAAAGATTAGAATATATTCAAAAGCTTGAATCAAGAGCCAAAATCATAGACGTATCGAGCAATTTTTCAGATTGCAGGGACACTAAAGATAATAAATTTTTGAATTTGGCTTTTGATAGTAAGGCCGAATGCATTGTGACGGGTGATTCTGATCTTTTAGTTTTAAATCCTTTTCAAAATATCCTAATATTAAACGCGGCTTATTTCGTAAGTGAATTCTTTATTACCTGATTCCTCTTTTGATTCTAAAATACGCCAATTCCTCGCCGTCCCGCACAAAATTATCCAGCCTTTCCATCCCCGCTTTTAGCAGCACTTTTTGTGACCCGGTATTGTCCAATGTCGTTACCCCGACGATCTCGGCGGCATCGGTATTGGTAAAACCATAGGCGATCATGATGCGCGCCATTTCGCTGGCTATCCCTTTGCCCCAGTATTTTTGATGGAGTGAATAGCCCAGCTCAATTTTGTCCGTAAAATCATGGAAATTCCGCAGCAGGCAGCTCCCGATATAATCGCCGTCGCCGTTGTTGAACAGGCCCCAGCGGTTCAGCACCTTCCCTGCGGCATTATCGGCCATGGTGGTACGAAATATTTCCGCCTGCTCGTGCCGGGTTCTTTTCGGCAGGTGCACGATCACGCGTTCGTCGTCATAAAGCGCGATATAAAGATCTTCCTCTTCGGGTTTAAATTCTCGGATAACAAAACGGGGTGTCTGGATAAATAGCGGCATAGGTTCAAATGTACCGAAAGGGGGATTTATTTATTAAATTTGATTAAGTAATTACATAGGGATGATCAGAGAAATTGTAAAACCGGCCGGAAAAACTTATACGCTTAATTTGCCTGACGATATGATAGGCAAAACAGTGGAGGTTATCGCTTTTGAAATTGAAAAGAATGCTGATGCTGTTGGTAGTCCAAAAAACATGGCTGACATAAAGAGCAAATTTTCTAAACACCCTGCCATCTCACATGAGAATTATCAGTTTAATCGTGATGGGGCTCATGACCTTGAATAATAGATCCATATTTAACCGTTTAACTTTATATAATTATTTAGCGAATCAGAGGCGTAGCCTCGGCTAATCTTATAACAACGGATTTTAATCCGTTGAAAAAGGAAGTGAGTGGCAAAAGAACCATAGGTTCGGTCCATATAATCACGAATTTGGCATCCTTCAACCAAAACAGCGCTCTATATCATGTCTATATGCAATATATGAACCGTGCCTACGGCACTTAACTTGTTGGTGTGTCTTCAACGGGTTAAAACCCGTTGTTAAAAAATAGTTCGAGCCTACGGCTCTTAAAAAGGTCGACCCATTGAAGCTCGTTTATAAACTATAACGGAAATTGGATAAACAAGTAAATTGTCATAGTGCATTAATTTTTTCCGAACCAGGGAGATACCTGATTTTCATCCTCTTAATCATAAATGTCCTGAAATCCTATTACATTTGCGCCCTATGGCATCCGTTAAACCATCCGTACCCAAAGGCACCCGCGACTTTTCACCTGCCGAAATGGCCAAACGCAATTACATTTTTGATACCATCAAAAGTGTGTTCCGCAAGTATGGCTACCAGCAGATCGAAACGCCCGCGATGGAGAATTTGAGCACCCTGATGGGCAAGTACGGGGATGAGGGGGATAAGCTGATATTTAAGATACTCAATAGCGGCGATTACCTTTCTAAAGTAGAGGCCGGAAAGCTTACAACTCACAACTCACAACTTATAACTTCCGAGATTTCCGAAAAAGCCCTACGCTACGATCTCACCGTTCCCTTCGCGCGTTACGTGGTGATGCACCAGAATGATATCACTTTCCCGTTCAAACGTTTCCAGGTGCAGCCGGTATGGCGCGCCGACCGGCCGCAACGTGGCCGCTACCGCGAGTTTTACCAGTGCGATGCCGATGTGGTTGGTTCGGATTCGCTGCTGAACGAAGCGGAATTTGTGCTTATCTACGACGAAGCATTAAGTAAATTAGGTTTGAAAGATTTCACCATCAAACTGAATAATAGAAAAATTCTATCAGGTATAGCCGAAGTTATAGATAAAAACGATAACATCGTCGATCTGACAGTCGCTATTGATAAAATAGACAAGATCGGCCTCGACGGTGTAATTAGGGAATTGCTTGAAAAAGGCTTTACCGAAGCCGATATCGAAAAGATAAAACCGGTGATTTTGTTGGAAGGTTCAAATGCTGTAAAGCTGGAAAGTTTACGCAGGGCGCTTAAAGACTCCACGACCGGACTGAAAGGATGCGATGAAATTCAAACAGTATTGGACTATATTGCCAACTGCCCACTCAAAACTGCAAACTTAGAATTAGACATTACCCTCGCCCGCGGACTGAATTATTATACCGGCGCTATCTTCGAAGTAAAAACTAACGAGGTTCAAATGGGCAGCATCGGCGGCGGCGGGCGCTATGACGACCTGACCGGCATGTTCGGACTGAAAGGATTGACGGGCGTAGGTATCTCCTTCGGCGCCGACCGTATTTATGACGTAATGGAAGAGTTGAACCTCTTTCCTGAAGCCACCAATCAAAGCACGCAGGTACTCATCTGTGTTTTTGATGCCGAAGGAGAGAAGTATGCTTTCCCGCTTTTACAGCAACTGCGCGACAACAATATCAATTCTGAATTATACCCGGCAGGCACCAAGATCAAGAAACAGCTTGACTACGCCAATAGCAAGCAGATCCCTTATACCATCGTCATCGGCAGCGACGAGATGCAAAGCGGCTTACTGGCCTTTAAGGATATGGGAAGCGGCGTGCAGGAAAAATTGACCGCTGAAGATATAATCAGAAGACTTAAATAATAAATCTTGCCATTGTAAAGATTGCTTTGGGTAGTTCGTTAAACCGAACATCCCGATTATCTTTGGCGCATGAAACCTGCTGAAGTAAATTTAAAATGGGCCGCTTTGCAGCAACAGATCGCGGCAGAATTTGATACCGATCTGCCCGATGTAAAAGTGATGCTGTTCCTCATCGGCGTACAGGAGCTGGGGCAGGGCCCGAAGAAATTCAGTAAAAGGCAAAAAGAAGAGCTGATGCACATCGCCACCTGCAAGCTGTTCAGCCGGATGGGATTTTATGAGCTGGAGGGCCTCGACCAGGACGGCTGGCCGCACTGGAAACTCGTAGATAAAATACCCAATTATGCCGTCCTTGAACAGGAACTGATCATGAAGTCGCTGATCGTTGATTATTTTGAGGAACTTAGTTGAACTGGTTGGATTAGTTGTATTGGTTGAAGTAGTTTAACCAATACAGCTAATCCAACCAATAGAACCAATACAACCAATATGAAGAAATTACTTACCCTTACTTTAATACTACTTACCACCGTCGCCTTTGCCGGTAAGCCGAAAAACCAGTACGTGCGCATCAGAACCAGTTACGGCGATTGCATCATCCGCCTGTATAACGAAACGCCGCAGCACCGCGACAATTTTATCAAGCTGGTTAAACAGGGATTTTACAATGGCACCTTGTTTCACCGCGTGATCCAGAACTTTATGATACAGGGCGGCGACCCGGATTCGAAGGACCCGAAGAAAGCCACACCCGGTGCAGAGTTGGGCAATGGTGACGTGGGCTATACCGTTCCGGCGGAGTTCAGGGACAGCCTGTTCCATAAACGCGGTGTACTGGCTGCGGCAAGGGACGATAATCCTAAAAAAGCCTCAAGCGGCTGCCAGTTTTATATCGTAGAGGGCAAACGTTATACCGATGGCAAACTGGATACATTAGAAAAGGCGCCGCGCATGAATGGGCATAAATTCCCTGCATGGCAAAGGGAGTGGTACAAAACTACCGGCGGAACGCCACAACTCGATCAAAACTATACGGTGTATGGGGAAGTGGTTTTCGGTATCGATATGGTGGACCGTATCGCCGCGGTAAAAAAAGACGAACGTGACCGGCCTGTCGTGGATGTGCCGATGACAGTGGAATTATTGAGTAAGAAAGAGTGTAGGCAACTGGACAATATCCTGGGAATTTCAAATTGATATTTTTTAATATCGAACACCGAATGTCCAATTTCGAATATCGAAGGATTTAAAACTTCATCATTCGATATTCAGTGTTCATTATTCGATATTTACCCCGCATGAAAATAGTCACCTACAACGTTAACGGCATCCGCTCTGCGATCAATAAAAACTGGCTGGCCTGGCTGCAGGCTACCGACGCTGATGTGGTCTGTCTGCAGGAAATAAAAGCTACGCCCGATGTTTTGACCGACCTGTTCCTGGTGGAGCAACTGGGCTATCAGCACTACTGGTTCCCGGCTGAAAAGAAGGGCTATAGCGGTACGGCGATATTCACCAAACAAACGCCAAAGCACGTGGAATACGGCTGCGGCATCCCGCATTACGACCGTGAGGGACGCAATATCCGGGTTGATTTTGAGAACGTATCCGTAATGAGCGTTTATTTCCCTTCCGGATCAAGTGGTGATGAGCGGCAGGATTTCAAGTACAAATTCCTGGATGAGTTCGGCGAAGACATCAACCAGCTAAAATGGGCCTACCCCAACCTGGTGATCTGCGGCGATTATAACATCTGTCACCGCCCGATCGATATCCATAACCCGAAATCCAATGCCAATTCATCCGGCTTTTTGCCCGAGGAAAGGGAATGGATGGAAAATTTTATCAATTCAGGATTTATCGACACGTTCCGGCATCATAACAAAGAACCGCACAATTATACCTGGTGGAGTTTCCGCGCCAATTCACGCGCCAAGAACCTGGGCTGGCGCATCGATTATATCATGGCGACACATCCGCTCGAAAGCCATATCAAAAGGGCGATGATACTGCCCGAAGCTAAACATTCGGACCATTGCCCGGTGATGGTGGAATTGGATATTTAAACATGACACACCTAACGCGATTTTGGTTTGAATTTAGTTTCCCTGATAAGGTCATGAAGCATGGCATGCAAATGGGTTGTGGTGTAACCGCCGTGAATTATGAAGACGCACTCAATATTCTGAAAGAAAAGGTCTTTATCGATGGTTCTTTCCCTGACATCAAAAAAGTCACCGAAAATGTCGATGTGTCTGCGTTAGATGCCGATCATGTACGGTCCAATATGATGCCGCCAAATGCCAGGGGTATTTGGTATCCGATAGGCCACTATTAATCCTTCATCCCATTCAAATTTATCGTTATGATACTCGTATGCGGTATGCCCAATGTGGTTCCCGGAGTAACCTGCACATACTGGGCCACATAACCCGCTAAAATGGCTTTGATGATTTTTTCGTACGAGGCCGCGAACTCGTGCGAGTAGGGTATCTGCGACTTGCGGTAATGGATAACCCCTTTATCATCCACAAAAGCGGAAAAGAGATAAGCAAAATCATCGTAGGCATGATGAACGGTAATACTATACTCCGGGTACAGGTAATCTTCCGCCGGGTCCATATCGCTGAGCGGGTCCTCGGGTTTGATCACCCGTTCCGCCACCACATAAGGGCTCATACTTTTAAATTCCACGGGCTGCCGTGCCGAAAAAGCGCTGTCCGGATGCGCATTTACAGAATTTGACCGCTGGCGGATATACGCCGTGTCTTTGGCGCCCGGCAGCCCCATTTTTTTGATGGCCGCGGCGTTTTTCTTTTTCAGGAACTCGTCAGAGTAAAAGGTCATGTAAACTTTTGAGCCTTCGTCGTTCAGCAATATTTCCCGTTTATCATTTACGCGGAGCGAGCGGAATACAACACTGTCGGCGGTTATTTTTTGCAGCTGCAGCCAGGAGTCGATCATGTTAAAGATCAGGTCGTGGTCGAAATACACATGAAAGCCGTAGTAACGCTGTTTTTTTGGACTGAAAACCTGCACCGAATCATCTGAAACGAAATGGAACTTCCAAACCGGCTCCAGCTGGTAGCCTTGTTTATCGAATACCAGCCCGTTGTCGAACACCCGGCGAACCTCTGTATAGGTAATATCTTTATAATCGCCGAAATGCAGGCCGGGGCGGGTATAATGTTCGCAGGAAAACTGAGTTAAACAGGTAAGCAGCGCAAACAGCGTCAACCGGGTGTATTTCATAAATCGGCTCAAAATAAGTAAAAAACCATCATCTTTGGATAAATTGCCTGGTACAAAGGATGCCATTTAAAATATGAAAAGACTGATTTGTTTGCTTCCTACGCTATTTCTGATGTTTTCGGCACATGCCCAAACCCGTGTGGTGCTCGATTCCTGGTTCAACGACGAGCATATGAAAGACGCTTCGGGCAAGTTGGTATCGTATCACTACAAATGGGAAGAAACCGATAATAACGGTTTTTCCATTTTTGGCGAGGCGTTTAAACGCAATGGCGCACAAATCAGCACATTGTATGATGAGCCCACCGAAAAAAACCTCAAACAGGCTGATGTTTATATCATCGTCGATCCCGACACTAAAAAAGAAAGCCCCGACCCCAAATACGTCATGCCGAAAGATGTAAAAGTGATCAGCGATTGGGTGAAGGACGGTGGCGTGTTACTGATGATGGCTAATGACAGCACCAATGTCGAGCTGCCGCATTTCAATACGCTGGCGGCGAAGTTCGGCATCCATTTTAACAACGACTTGCTGAACCACGTGATCGACGACAAGCACTTTTTGCAGGGCGCGTTTATGATCATCGACAATCCTATCCTGAAAACCGCTAAGAAGATATTCATGAAGGATATCTGCTCACTTAAACTGGGCGACCCCGCCTACGCGGTGCTGCTCGACGGCGAAACCAATATTATGGCCGTCGCCCCTTACGGCAAGGGCGTTGTAATGGCCGTCGGCGACCCCTGGCTGTACAATGAATATACCAACGGCCGCCTGCCGAAGGACTACCAGAACGATAAAGCAGCGGATGACGTCGCCAAATGGCTCATCGGAGAGTCCGAAAGTCGGAAAGTCCGGAAGTCCGAAAGCAAGAATTAATTTGGCAATAAGAATGGCATAGCCATGTTCGCTGTTGTAACAACGGATTTCAATCCGTTGGAATTAAGGTAGCAAGCTACAGCAGCAACGTATCCACCCGATGCGCATGAACAATGTCATCACAGGGCGACCAGGAGAAGATCGTAAACCTTCCATCCTGTGACGCAACTAAAGCGAAAGCATCCCTTTGATCGTAAACAAACTGTGCCGCGGCGAAATGCCGTGTACCGCCATCAAGCCCCGGTGGGATGATCTGCGCTTCGCTGTCGATAATAGGCTCGGTCACCATAATTTCTTTTACCGTCTCGCTGCCGTACGGCCGCGTTATTTTAGCGCCGAAGGCCAATAGTTCGTGGCGGTCGTTGATGATGGTGGCGCCGTCAACAGCGGTGAGGCCGGCCACGCAATCGATCTCGCGGGTCAGTTCTTCCTGCCATATCGGGAGGCTTTTTTTATCGACACTCTTATTCATCAGGTCGGCCAGGCCCGAAAAGGACGGACTTACGGCATAGGATATCGGGTCGATAATGGATTCCCGCCATTTGTCGCTGCCCGATGGAACCACCAGCAGCATTCCGCCGCGTCCGTGGGCGCGCATCGAAACAGCCAATTGCACGTGCAGGTTAACCGGGTTGGTCCAGGAGTTTTGCGCGGTAAAGCCAAGCAGCGAACCCACCAGGGCGGGGCAATCGGGCAGGTTGATACTCTGCTCATCCACTACCTTCACTTCATCGCCCTTTAACACCGCTACGTTTACGAATTTACCGAAACCATCTACGCGCCGGTGTTTGATCACCAGCAGGCCCGGTTCAACCACTTCCAGTACGAAGCAAAATCCGGGGATAGTATGTGTGGTGCCCCAGATGTACAATTCTTCATCCTCCTGCCATACACCCAAATGGATACCAGAGCGTTCGACGGCCGGCGACAGCTTGTTCAGCACATCCGAAGTAAGCGGTAAACGGTGCTCGAAAAGTAACGGCTGTTCCGATTGGCGCGGCGGCAAAAATGCCATTGAAATTTTTGGCGATCGGCCCTCTTCCTTACGCAGGCTTGTCCAAAAGGCAGTATCGACAATGGATTCTATAGTAGTTTTGGAAGGCTCGGGTGCCAGGTTCAGCTCACCCCGTTCGGTGGCTGCAGCCAGTTGTTCGGTAAAGTGCTGCTGTATCGCGCGGGAAACCAAACGCGCCGCTTTATAGGTGGGTTCATGCAGGACAGACCGGGTATCGTTATTCATGATACGAATTTACCTGATTAATGGAACGAAAAAACCGGGTGAAGAAAATATTACTTTAATATGCCTATTGAAGCCGGCTACAAGCCCATCTCCCGGGCCAGGCTTTTCAGGCCATCCTCATTGATTATCCTTATGCTCTTACCCGTCATGACGATGAGGTTTTCGTCGGTAAACTCGTGGATCACTTTGAACAAGGTTTCGTACGATGCGCCGGCAAATGAGGCAAGGTCCTGCCGGGTGATCTCGATGCCTATCGCACCGTCTTCGTCGGTTCCAAAACGTTCTTTAAGGGTGATAAATGCTTGCGCTATCCGGCCCTTAACGGGCATGTGAACCAAATTGCGCATCCTTTTTTCCGATTCCTGCAGTTCGGCGGCGAAAAATTTCATCAGTTTAAGCGTGAGCGCGACATTAACATTCAGCGTTGTTTCAAAAAAGGCCATCCCGATATAGCACACGATGACCGGCTCCAGCGCGGTAGCGCTGACGGGGTATACGGCTTCGTTGCCCAGGCCTGTGTGCCCAAGTATTTCGCCCTGTTGTGCAAACCGGATGATGAGCTCCTTTTCGTTATCCCAGCGCTTGTGTACTTTAACCTTTCCCGAATAAATGAAGTATATCCCGGTTACCGGGTCGCCCTCGTTGAATACCTGTTGACCTTTCTTAATAAAGATGTTGGTTTTATGCGCGGCAATAGCAGGGAGCCAGTCGTGCAGGCAAAGACGGCAAAGCAGGCAGCTTTTCAGATCGCACTCGTACCGGTTATTTTTCATAGCTGCTGTAATACGCGTGCAATATTAAGGTATCGGGATCAATTATCCTGATTCTTGAGATAATTGTCGAGCGATAGCCTGCCCGAACCGAGTATCATGAAAACGAACAGCAGCACAAGGCAAGTGAACGAGGCCCACAACTCGGTATTTACCGGCGATTGCAGCACATTCACAAAAAATACAGCGGCAAAAACAACGGGTATCTGTAGCAATGACGACAGGCGTGTAAGTATCCCCAGGGCGATAAGCGTACCGCCAACCAGGTGCACAAATGTCACATAATACACAACGGTTAATAACACACCGATAGGCAGAAAAATATCCGACTGGCTCTCGATGATAGATTTGAGCCCGGCAGTATTTTCCATAAAGGCGATGCCTTTCAGGATCAGGAAAATGCCCAGCACTATCCGGATGATATCCAGCACTCTGGGATGGTGGCCGTCGCCCCATTTTTCAACCTTATGTATCACGTTCATAATAACCTCCTTTAAGGTATTTGGTGAAATCAATATATAGTCTCTATCAAATTTACTTAACCTTTGAACAAAATGCAAGCGCTTTTCCTATTTATATGAATATAGTTTATACTATACTTATTGATATAATATTGTCATAATTAGTCCATTTATATTGTATAAACAATATTTTTTGCACAAATTGTTTGCAATACCAGCAAGTTCTTGCTACTTTTGCGCCATTATCGGTTTTTGCTCTCCGTGTATGATCAGGCAACAAACGCCTGCTTCATTTTTAAGAAAATATGAAAACTATTAGCGCTGCAAACGGGATACCCATATCGCCCGCATTAAACTATATTCCTGACAATAACGAGGATACCAAAAAGAAAAGCATTTTAAAGAAACGGCTGATCAGCATCTCTGTTCTGTGTATTGGCGTCGCCATAGCCATCAGCCTGATCGCCAAGTTTTTGGTGACTCTTATCAACGTCGTTACTAATATTTCCTTTTACGGCGTGTTCTCTCTAAAATTCCAAAGCCCTTCATATAATCACCTGGGTCTTTGGGTGATACTGGTACCCGCCATCGGCGGTGTCATCGTAGGTATTATGGCATTGTATGGCTCCAAGGCCATCAGGGGTCACGGCATACCCGAGGCTATGGAACAAATACTGGTCAATCAAAGTAAAATAAAGCCGGCCATTACTTTTTTAAAACCCATATCGTCAGCCTTCGCCATAGGCACAGGTGGACCATTTGGCGCAGAAGGTCCGATCATCGCTACCGGCGGTGCGTTAGGTTCTACCCTCGGGCAGGTATTTAAGATCACTTCCAACGAGCGTAAAATTATTTTAGCAGCCGGAGCCACAGCGGGTATGGCCGCCATATTCGGTACGCCAATAGCCGCGGTTTTTTTGGCTATCGAGTTGTTGCTATTTGAATTTTCGCCAAAATCCATTCTTCCGGTTGCGCTGGCCTGTATAACCGGCGCGGCGGGACATCATTTGCTGTTCGGCACGGGGCCCGTATTTCCTATGCCGGATGTAGCCACGCCTTCTAATGTCGCGCTGGCCATTTACAGTTCTATTGGCATCGTTATCGGCTTCCTGGCCATGGGCCTTACCAAGACGGTTTATTGGATCGAAGACGTTTTTGAAAAACTGCCCATACACTGGATGTGGTGGCCTGCCGTAGGTGGCCTGGTCGTTGGTCTTATTGGCTATTTCGCCCCGCATACCTTAGGTGTCGGTTACGATAACATCACCTCCCTTTTGTCAGGTAAACTGCCGCTATACCTGATACTGAATTTATGTTTTTTAAAATTCCTGTCCTGGGCCATTGCACTGGGCAGCGGTACCTCGGGCGGTACGCTGGCACCGTTAATGACCATCGGCGGGGCCACCGGCGCCATCATCGGGATGCTCATCAACAGCGCCTTTCCGCAGGCGGGCCTCAGTATCCCTATGGCCGCATTGATCGGCATGTCGGCTATGTTTGCCGGCGCTTCCAGGGCTTACCTTACCAGCATTACATTCGCGCTGGAAGCCACGATGCAGTCACATGCTTTACTGCCACTACTGGGCGCCTGTACAGCGTCTTACCTGATATCTTTTTTCCTGATGGAAAATACCATCATGACCGAAAAAATTGCCCGCAGGGGCGTGTTTACACCCGATTCGTATGAGTCTGACCTGTTGCAGCATATAACCGTGGCGCAGGTTATGCATGAAAATGATGTGGTATTGAGCACCAAAAACACGATCCGGGAAATGAGTGATTGGATCGGCCAAAATAAGGATCATGACAATTATTTTATCACGGTAGGCGATGACGGGTCGTATGCCGGTTTATTGCATTTAGCCGATATGTATGCCTGTGATTCGAACGGCAGCACTTTGAAGTCGATCACCAAACCGGTACAAACATTCGTTAAAAATGATGACACCCTGCGCATGGCGGTTGAAGAAATGGCAAAGCTGGATGCCGATGCCTTGCCGGTCATGTCAGCCAAAGGCAAGATCATTGGCATCCTGACTTATCAAAATGTTCTTTCGGCTTACAAGCAGCACATTGAAGAGAACGAAACAGCCAATACGCACATCTCGCTCAAACGCAGGCGGATGAAGATGATGATCAAGGGCCGCAAGTTTATTCGTATTAACGAGGTATCGAAATAATTCGCAGCGCGTCCTGCTAGCGGGCTAGCTTATCCGTTTCCAGGTTAAGGTGCGTGTGATCGGCTCCCCGTCCGGGGTCGTCGTATCCAACTGAATGATCAATTGATGGCCATCAGCCCTAAGATCACGCGACACCGTGATGCCGACGTTCGCCGGGGTGACCGAGCCGATGAGCGTGTGCGCCACCTTGCCGGTTGCTTCATCCACCTTATAGGTTCCGAAATAAGCATCGTACCCGCCGGACGCGACCGTATTGTTCTGCCCCGGGTGTACTACCTGGGGCGGGGTATCATCCACCCTGTCCCGTTTCATAAACTGCGCCGAAAAGTGATCTTTCGCGTAAGCCAGGATGCCTATCGGGTCAGCGCCCATTACCGGATCGATCCGCCGTTCGCCATTTTTGGTATAATCTTCACGTGACAGCAGCCACCATACGCCCTGCATGGTTGCTGCGAGGTTGCCGGAAGGTGCAGTAAGAATTGGGGAGCTCATGTTTTGAATATATTTGTGTCTAAAGATCGCACTCCGGTCAGAAATTTAAAAAGAATATTTATTGCTAAAATTTTATTACATATGTAGAAATGTTGTCAATACATTTATCGTATGAAAGCAAAGCTATTTCTCTTTTTGACCTTCGCAGGCATTAGCCTTAACACCTTCGCGCAAAAAATTGCCACTGCCGATATCAGCAGCGATTCCAAACAAACCATCAGCCGGTTTATTTACGGGCAATTTGCCGAACACCTGGGACACGGAATTTACGGCGGTTTTTGGGTTGATAAAAACCTACCCGTCGAAAAGCAGGACCGTATACGCCTTGATGTGGTCAACGCCCTAAAGAAGATCAAAATACCCGACCTGCGCTGGCCGGGCGGTTGCTTTGCCGATGAATATCATTGGCGCGATGGCATTGGTCCGCGCGCACAGCGTCCCAAAATGGTAAACACCAACTGGGGCAACGTAACCGACGATAATAGCTTTGGTACGAATGAGTTTTTAGAGTTGTGCAAACTAATAGGATGCGAACCCTATATCGCCGGCAACATTGGGAGCGGTACCGTAGAAGAAATGGCCAAATGGGTAGAATACCTGAACCTTGACGGTGAAAGCACGATGGCCGAACTGCGTAAGCAAAACGGGCATCCTGCTCCCTACAAGGTTACCTTTTGGGGCGTGGGCAACGAAAGCTGGGGCTGCGGCGGTAATATGACGCCCGAGTTTTATGCCGATCAATACAAGCGTTACGCCACCTATGCCAGGAATTATCCCGGCGCCCGGCTAAAGAAAATCGCCAGCGGGCCAAATGCCGACGACTACAATTGGACGGAAGTGCTGATGAAAAATGCCGGCTGGGACATGTGGGGCCTGTCGCTGCATTATTATACGGTGCCTACCGGCAACTGGGGGCATAAAGGCTCGGCTACTGCCTTTGACGAAAAAGAATATTTCAATACCATGGTCAATTGTTTAAAAATGGAAGAGCTGGTCACTAAACATTCGGCCATTATGGATAAATACGATCCTGACAAGAAGGTGGCGCTGGTAGTGGATGAATGGGGCGTTTGGACCGATGTGGAGCCGGGCACCAATCCCGGATTCCTGTACCAGCAGAACAGTTTACGCGATGCATTGTTAGCCGCAACCACACTGAATATCTTCAACAACCATTGCGACCGCGTGAAAATGGCCAACCTCGCGCAAACCGTCAATGTGCTGCAATCGCTCATTCTCACCGATAAGGATAAAATGCTGCTGACACCGACCTATCACATTTTTGATATGTATAAAGTGCACCAGGACGCTAAATATCTCCCGGTTAAACTCAATACGCCGGATTATGAAGTGGATGGCAAAAAGATACCGGCAGTAAGCATAACAGCTTCGCAGGATGCCGCGGGCAAGATCCATATTTCGCTGGTTAATCTCGATCCGCATAACATGATAAAGATATCATCGTCACTCAATGGTTTGCAATGGACCAAAGTGACGGGGCAAATATTGACCTCACAAAATCTTACGGACATCAATACATTTCAGCATCCGGATAAGCTGAGTTTGAAGGGTTTTACCGATGCGAAAAAGGATGGTGATAAATTGGTGGTTAACCTGCCCGCGAAATCGGTGGTGACGCTGGAATTAAACTGACCCCATCGGGGTCGAAGCCCGGTAGAAAACAAGCATAAAGGCATACCGTGCCATCGGTACGGCACCTTTCCAAGTTGCGTACCGATGGCACGCTAAATTTTTTAATAAAATGGATTTTCTGCCGACCTTAAGCACCTGAAGGCGCTAATTGAAATAGATATTTCAAATTAATTCGCGATTTCGGGCAGGAATAGAAAGAATAATCTATATTAGTTTTTCAATTATAGATTTAATCTTACAGAATTAAATATCTTGAAAGCTTGATAAAGCGATACTTATAATTTATAATTGTCAAACCAACATATATACCAAATTTCATGCATAGATTAATATTCGGCGACTGGGTCGTATTTGTCATCTACTTTATCATCGTTGCTGCGTATGGCTACTGGGTTTACCGACGCAAGCATAATGCGGACGCGACCTCGAAAGATTATTTTTTAGCTGCGGGTTCGCTTACCTGGTGGGCCATCGGTGCTTCCTTGATCGCTTCCAACATCTCGGCTGAGCAGATGGTAGGCATGAGTGGTTCAGGCTTTTCTATGGGTTTGGCTATATCCTGTTATGAGTGGATGGCCGCCGCAACATTGGTCATCGTAGCGGTATTCTTTATCCCGGTATATCTCAAAAATAAGATATACACCATGCCCCAGTTTCTTAACGAGCGGTATAATGGTAATGTAGCTATGATCATGGCTATTTTTTGGTTGTTGCTGTACATCGTCGTAAATCTTACATCCATCCTTTACCTTGGCGCTATTGCTGTTCACGGCATTTCGGGGATCAACATGACGGCTTGTGTGATATTCCTGGCAGTTTTTGCTGTAATTATTACCCTTGGCGGGATGAAAGTAATAGGTTATACCGATGTAATACAGGTGTTTTTTCTCATACTCGGTGGGTTGGTTACTACTTATATTGCGGTTAATGAAGTGGCAAAACATTTCGGAACACCGGGCTTCCTGAATGGCTTAAGCCTAATGAAATCACATGCCGAAGGGCATTTTCAAATGATATTTCATAAGGACAATGAGCACTACAATGATTTGCCCGGATTAAGTGTTTTGATTGGCGGCTTGTGGATCACCAACCTCAACTATTGGGGATGTAATCAATATATTACGCAACGAGCATTAGGCGCCGATCTTAAAACAGCGCGCAGCGGTATTTTATTTGCGGCTTTTTTGAAGTTATTGATGCCTGTTATTGTTGTATTGCCGGGTATTGCAGCATTTATATTGTACAAGGAAAATGTATTCCACTCGCAAATGATGGTAAACGGGGAATTAAACCCTGACAATGCTTATCCCTCTTTACTCAATCTTTTGCCACCCTGGTTTAAAGGGTTATCCTTTGCGGCATTAACCGCTGCAGTGGTTGCATCGCTCGCCGGTAAAGTAAATAGTATCGCCACCATTTTTACCTTGGATATTTACAAAAAGGCGGTTAAAAAGGATGCGACAGATAAACAATTGGTAGTTACAGGTAAGATCGCCGTAGTAGTAGCGATGATATTGGGCTGTGTAATAGCGCCATTTATGGGAATCGATAAAAAAGGCGGCTTTCAGTTCATACAGGAGTACACCGGTTTTGTATCGCCGGGCATTTTTGCGATGTTCCTTTTGGGCTTTTTCTGGAAAAAAACAACCTCCAGCGCGGCGATGTTTGCCACAATAGGCGGGTTCGCCATGTCTGTGATATTTAAGGTGTTACCAAAGTTTATCGACCTTGCTTTTCTCAAAGGTTTCGGTTTCTCAACCCTGGTACTGCAATCAGATGGAAAGACGAAATTATATGAAATACCATTCCTGGACCGTATGGCTATTGTATTTGTAATTTGTCTTATCGGAATGTACATAATCTCGATGATTGAAAATCCTAAGGGCGATAAAACACATGCGCTGGAGGTTGACACCAAAATGTTTAAGGTGTCCAATGGCTTCCTGGTGGGTTCATTAATCATTGGCGGCATTCTTACGGCTCTATATACTATATTCTGGTAAAAGATCTTAATCAATCAACTGTAGAGGCGCCCCGTAACGGGGCGCTTTTTTTATTTTAATTAGTCCATAAACCATGGCTGTACTTGCATACTATGGACTATGGACCATCGACCATGGACGAACAATCCATTACAACTAATACAACTAAACATCTTATATTAGGCTGTTCATTTGTAAACCATCTATCCGCATGTTCAGCAACCTCGAACAAACTTTTCGCTGGTATGGCCCGTCCGACCCTGTTACTCTCAGGGCCATTTCGCAAACGGGTGCTACCGGCATAGTCACAGCCTTGCATCATATCCCAAGCGGCGAGGTTTGGAGCGTTGATGAGATCGAAAAACGGAAGAATACCATCCAATCGGCCGGGCTTCGATGGTCGGTTGTGGAAAGCGTGAATATCCACGAAAGCATCAAAACAGCAGGCCCTCAGCGCGAACAATATGCTGAAAAGTATATCGAAACGCTGAAAAACCTGGCACAGGCGGGCGTCAAAACCGTTTGTTACAACTTTATGCCGGTGCTCGACTGGACGCGGACGGATATTGATTACCGCTTACCCAACGGCGCTTCGGCATTGCGTTTTCACGCACCCGCGCTGGCGGCTTTTGACCTGTATATTTTAGAAAGAGAAGACGCTTACCGCGAATTTAATCCTGCACAGCAAGCCGCCGCCAAAGAGCACCTGGATAGTTTAACTGCGGAGGAAAAAGAGCGACTCATCAAAAATGTTATGGCGGGTTTGCCCGGCACTAAAGATGTATTGACCATAGACGAGTTTAAGAGCCACCTGGAAAAATATAAAGGTGTTGATGCGGCGAAGCTCAAACAAAACCTGGCCTGGTTCTTACAAACGATTATTCCCGAAGCTGAAAAATTGGGGGTAAAAATGTGTATCCACCCGGATGATCCGCCGTTCCCGATATTTGGTTTGCCGAGGGTGATATCGACTGAAAATGATCTGAGAGATGTGGTCAATGCGGCTCCTTCGCCAAGCAATGGTTTGACTTTTTGCACGGGCTCGTTAGGCGCAAGGGGCGATAACGACCTGCCGGCTATGATAAATAGGTTGGGCACGTATATCCATTTCCTGCATTTGCGCAACGTAAAACGCGAAACGGGTGGCAGCTTTTACGAGGATAACCACCTGGAAGGCAGCTCGGATATGTACGCTATTATGAAAAGCGTGGTAAAGGAGCAAAAGAGGCGCGCGGATAATGGCCGGGAAGATATTGCTATCCCGATGCGGCCCGATCACGGGCATAAGTTATTGGACGATTCTAATTATGATACGTTTCCCGGTTATTCTGCGATTGGTCGGCTAAAGGGCCTGGCCGAACTGCGTGGGCTGGAAATGGGCATCAAAAAAACATTATATGCGAAATAATATTTGTTCAGTATCCGCGGCTTTGTGCCTCTCTGTGAAAATCTCTGTGCTCTTTGTGGTTAAATTAACCACGGAGTTCACGAAGGAGGCACAAAGTTCACAGAGCTTATATGATTTTAATATCGTTTTTAAGTAGCTAGGATGAAGGCATTTTTGGATGATGATTTCTTATTGAATGGCAAAACCGCGCGGCGCCTGTACCACGACTATGCCGCCGGGATGCCCATCATCGACTATCATTGCCATTTGCCGCCGGATGAGATCGCTAACGATATCCATTTTAAAAATCTTACCCATGCCTGGCTGTATGGCGACCACTACAAGTGGCGGGCCATGCGTGCCAATGGTGTGAATGAAGAATTCATTACCGGCAAGGCGAGCGACGAGGAAAAGTTTATGAAATGGGCGGAAACGGTGCCGTATACGCTGCGCAATCCATTGTATCACTGGACGCACCTTGAATTGCGGCGGTATTTTGGTATCGATAAATTATTATCGCCCAAAACCGCTAAAGAGATATATGATGAATGTTCAGCGAAATTGCAAACGCCGGGTTATTCAGTAAGAAGTCTGCTCACCAAAATGAAGGTCGAAGTGGTTTGCACAACGGATAATCCGCTGGATAATTTGGAACATCATCAAAAAATTAAACAGGACGGGTTCGCCATCAAAGTATTCCCGGCTTTCCGTCCCGACAAGGCGATGCAGGTGGATGATACTTTTATCCTGAACGAATACATTGATAAACTGGGAACTGTATCGGGCATAAAGATACGGGATTTTGAAACCTACCTGCATACTTTAAAAACGCGTCACGATTATTTCGCCGCCAACGGCTGCAAGCTATCCGATCACGGCCTGGAGCATGTCTATGCAGAGAATTATACCGAAGAAGAGATCGACGCCATATTTATGAAGATTCGACGCAATTATTCCCTGATGCCGCTGGAGATATCCAGGTTCAAATCGGCGATGCTGTATAATTTTGCCCTGTGGGATCAGGAGAAAGGCTGGGTGCAGCAATATCACCTGGGTGCTTTGCGTAATAACAATACACGCGCGCTGACGAATCTAGGTCCGGATACCGGCTGGGATTCTATCGGCGATTTTAGCCAGGCGAGTGCGCTGTCGCGCTTCCTAAACAAACTGGATACGACCGACCAGCTGGCGAAAACCATCATCTACAATCTCAACCCGGCGGATAACGAAATGATCGCAGCGATGACCGGGAACTTTAATGATGGCTCGGTGGCGGGCAAAGTGCAATTTGGCTCCGCCTGGTGGTTTTTAGATCAGAAGGATGGTATGACCAAACAATTAAACGCTTTATCCAACATGGGTTTATTGAGCCGCATGGTGGGCATGCTGACGGATTCGCGGAGCTTTTTATCATTCCCCCGGCACGAGTATTTCAGGCGATTGCTTTGCAATTTGTTTGGTGAAGATATTGACAACGGAGAGTTGCCCGACGATATGGAATGGACGGGTAAGATCATACAGGATATTTGCTACTATAATGCTAAAAACTATTTCAACTTTTAGATGGCTGAAAGTTTAAAGATAGCTTCAAAAGGCAAGGTGCTCACCTTTGGTGAATTGCTGTTACGCATCTCGCCGGATGAGAGTGGACAATGGCTGAAGGACAATCAATTCCCCTTTTACATCGCCGGGGCGGAGTTGAACGCGGCTACGGCTTTGGCCTTATGGGGCATCCCGACCAAATATGTGACCGCCTTGCCGGACAATGGCATGTGCAGACAGATCGTTCAATTAGAAGAACAGCAAAACATCGAAATGTCGGTGCATTATCGCGGTAGCCGGCTGGGTTTGTATTTCCTGACCAAAGGCCGCGACCTGAAGAATGATGCTTTGATCTATGATAGGGCGCACTCGGCATTTTCGGAATTAAAACCCGGGATGATCGACTGGGATAAAGCGTTTGAAGGCGTGAGCTGGTTCCATTTCAGCGCGATATGCCCGGCGCTCAGCCACAATATTGCGGATGTTTGTGAAGAGGCGCTGCGGGGCGCATCTAAAAAGAATATCATCATTTCTATAGATCTGAATTACCGCGCCAAGCTTTGGAAATACGGCAAGGAGCCAAATGAAATTATGCCAGATTTGGTAAAATACTGCGATTTGATCATGGGTAATGTATGGGCGATTGACGCGATGCTCGGTATCCCGGTGATGCCGGACATCCATGAATCGGGACAACGGAGTATTTACCTGAAAGAAGCATTGAAGACATCGGAAGCGATCGTAAAACAATACCCCAAATGCAAAGCGGTCGCCAATACTTTTCGCTTCGATGGTAAAGGCGAAGTGGATTACTACGCGGCCCTGTACACCGGCGGCGAATTCTATGATTCAAACGAATATAGCGCCTCACATATCATCAATAAAGTAGGCAGCGGCGATTGCTTTATGGCAGGACTGATCTACGGATTTTACAACGATCTGGAGCCCGAAAAAACGCTGGAATTCGCGACAGCAGCCGCGTTCGAAAAGCTGTTTATTGAAAGTGATGTGACGAATTTGGGAGTGGATGAAATATTAGATAAAGTTAAATAATTAAGTCCGGAAGTCCGCATAAGTCGGAAAGTCCGAAAGATTGTACCTGGTAAATGGTCTTTCGGACTGACAAGAACCCAATCAACTAAACGAATGAAAGCTAAGCAGGAAGTACTCGACAGCATTATCAAACAGGGCATGCTGCCTTTGTTTTTTTACGAAGATCCGGAAGTGAGCCTGCAGGTAGTGCGCACCTTGTACAAAGCCGGTGTTCGGGTGATGGAGTATACCAATCGCGCCAAAGAAGCTTTCGAAAATTTTAAAGTATTAAAGGCAGCCGTCGATAAGGAAATGCCCGGGTTCTACTTCGGCGCTGGTACTATAAAAACCAAAGCCGATGCGATAAGATATACCGACGCGGGTGCCGAATTGATCGTAGCGCCGACCATTAACCCCGACGTGGGCGAAATTTTAAACCGACTTGGTGGTTTGTGGATACCCGGCTGCATGACACCTACCGAAATACACCAGGCACAGGAGCACGGCGCCGCGTTGATCAAGATTTTCCCGGCGAACGTGCTGGGTCCGGGTTTTATTACGGCTGTATCCGATGTATTCAGGGGGCAGCTATTTATGCCGACGGGCGGCGTGGAATTGAACAAAGAAAATATCAGCGGCTGGTTTAAAGCCGGGGTTTGCGCGGTGGGTATGGGCAGCAAACTCATCACCAGGGAAATACTGCAACATAAATTATACGACAAGCTATACGCCGATACCGTAAACGCTTTGCAATTGGTAACATCATCGAAGCAGGTATGAACGAAAAACCGGGAAATTTTCGTTGGATGATCTGTGCACTCATCTTTTTTGCAACCACGGTTAATTATATCGACCGTCAGGTGATCAGCTTATTAAAGTCGAGGCTTACGGGTGATTTTCATTGGAACGATGGCGATTACGCCAATATCGAGATAGCATTTAAGGTAGCTTATTCTATCGGCTTGCTTTATGCTGGTCGGCTGATTGACCGCCTGGGCACTAAAATGGGTTATTTCTTCGCTACTTTTTTATGGAGTGCATCGGCAATATTGCATGCGGCCGTCACCAGCACCTTCGGGTTTATAGCAGTTCGTTCCGCATTAGGACTTAGCGAAGCCGGCAACTTTCCGGCGGCTATTAAGACAGTTGCCGAGTGGTTCCCTAAAAAAGAACGCGCCCTCGCAACCGGGATTTTTAATAGCGGCACCTGTGTGGGGGCCATTATTGCCCCACTTACTGTTCCGTTTATTGCGTCGGCATGGGGCTGGCGGTGGGCGTTTGTTATTACGGGTTCGATAGGTTTTATATGGCTGGTATTATGGCTGATGTTTTATGAAATACCCACACGGCAAAAAAGACTTTCAAAGACCGAATTTGATTATATACACAGCGATAACGATGAGCCTGTAGAGGCCACCGAAGTCATTGAAAAAATATCATGGGGCAAATTGCTTGGTTACAGGCAAACCTGGGCTTTTTCCATAGGTAAATTCCTAACTGATCCCATTTGGTGGTTTTACCTCTTCTGGCTTCCCGATTTCCTCGAAAGCCAATACGGATTGAAGGACAAGGCTATTGCCATCCCGGTAGCGTTGGTGTATATCATCGCAGCTTTCGGCAGTATTTACGGCGGCTATTTGCCCAAACAACTGATTGATCGCGGCTGGGTGGTTTTCAGGGCGCGGAAAACATCCATGCTCATTTACGCATTTGCCGTGGTGCCGATCATCTTCGCACAAATACTGGGCAGCATCAATCTATGGCTGGCGGTGATCATTATCGGCATAGCTGCATCCGCGCACCAGGCCTGGAGCGCCAATATTTTTACGACGGTATCCGATATGTTCCCCAAAAAGACCATCGGATCGGTAACCGGTATCGGCGGGATGTTCGGATCAGTGGGCAGCGTGTTCCTGTCCTTATTCGTACAGAAAAACATGTTCGTGCATTACCGCGCCATCCATCATATCGAGATCGCGTATTACATCATGTTCTTCGTTTGCGGCAGCGCTTATTTGCTGGCGTGGTGTATCATGCATTTTTTGGTGCCGAAGATGAAGTCCGTTGATCTTTAAGCGAAAATATTTCTATTCTTAATTTTTACACGTATATTTGAATATAAATTCACACGTGCGATGACAACAAAGCTTACGCTGACGATGGAGGACCAGGTAATTGATTCTGCCAAAGAGTATGCCCGTAAAAAAGGAGAAAGTTTATCGGGCATTGTAGAAAACTATTTAAAATCAATAACAGCACAGGAAGGGGCGAATACGGCCCTATCGCCTAAAGTGACCAAAATGATGGGGGTAATCAAATTGCCTGATGATTTTGATTACAAAAAGGAACTTGGAAGTGCACTGACAAAAAAACACCTGTAGATCAATGAAACATATTTTCATCGATACTAACGTTGTGATCGATTTTTTAGCAGACCGGCGTCCTTTTTCATTGGATGCCGCTAGGCTTTTCGACCTGGCTCTTGAAGGTAAAAGCAAAATTTATATCTCAGCGGTGTCTTACAATAACATCTACTATATCCTGCGGCAATCTTTAACCAATAATGCTACCATAAAATTGTTAGAGGAATTGGCAGAAATGACCGAAATAGCTGATGTGACCGGCGATATTATCCGGAAATCCTTAAAAACAGATTTTAAAGATTACGAGGATGCCATTCAATATTATTGCGCGCTTGGCATCGCAAAAATCGATTTCATTGTCACCCGCAACACGAAAGATTTTAAGAAAAGCACTATATCCGTATTGACGCCCGCAGAAGCTGTTGTTTCGCTCAATAGTATTTAACAAACGTGTTGTGAAACGCTTATCTGCTGGCGTGGTGCATTATGCATTTTTTGGTGCCGAGGATAAAACAGGTGGAGTTATAAAACTAGTTTTTAATCAGGCTTCGGCTGGCACGGAGAAGGAAATGTACATCTTATTGAAACACCATAGATATAAAATTAAAATGATAATAGGATTGGAATTAAATTTTAAGGATTTTTCACTTGACGGAAGATTCTACATAGAGATGATGGATAAATACGTACACTATCAACCAAGAAAATTTTCTTTTGGGCGTTATGTGAAAAATTGGAATGAAAAAAAACATAGGAAAGTAATCGAGGAAAGCACTGTTTCAGATGATTTATCTTTAGGTTTTGTTGATTATAACTCATTTAGCGCGGGTCGCATACAAGCAGTCGCTAAACCATACCAAATATTTTCTATCACACAGGATAGCGATTTTTTTAATCCATCCAATGATGAAATTGAAAATATGATTGCAAGAAAAGGTTTTTCATGCGCTTACTTATATGACTATAAGTATGAGAAGCAACAATCCGCCGTATTTGAATCTGATTATGCGGTATTCGGTATATCGATGGAACTATCAAATGGCCTGCCTTATAAAATGGACTATACTGGTCAAAAGAAATTTGATATATCAGGGAATCCTGGAAGAGAAAATTGGATCAGCAGTACAGGGTTGTTGGCGTGCTGGAAAATGTGGTTTGGGGAAGAATTTTATAATTTAGTTCCGAAAGAAAGATTGTTAAATTTTAAAGGTGCCTTTAAAATTGAAGAGTTACCCAACGATGTGGTTTTTGTTCAATTATTTGAGAAAGTAGAAGATAGTCCTACAAAACAAGCGCAGGAAATACAATGGTTCTGGCGTAAATGGCTAAATTTCGATGAATTGATAAAAAAAAATCCATAAGGTATGTGTAGTGCCCCCCCTCATCTGGCGATTTCTATGATTTAAACAATAGCTGTTTGATAGTTTTTTTGATATAGGCGATTGCTTTTTACACAAGCGAATACCCTCCAAATCAATTTATTTCTAACGGCATTAATAACTAGCATTTTAT
>Ga0207705_10000159_pt1 | contig 72293 bp, 73 predicted proteins | sample KBSC13metaG_FD_184314 | JGI IMG/M metagenome (GOLD analysis project Ga0207705, IMG submission 184314) | Corn rhizosphere microbial communities from Kellogg Biological Station, Michigan, USA - KBS C1-3 metaG (SPAdes) (version 2) | ecosystem: Host-associated > Plants > Roots > Rhizosphere > Soil ... | reverse complement strand
CGTCCGACGTCGTGACTTTCTGGAGCTGCACACACTTGTCGTCCTTCGCGTCGTCGCACGGAATGTCGGCGACGAGCGTGAAAGTGGCGTTGTTCGCCTGCGCGCTGCACGTCACGCGGTTGGGATCGGAATCGGAGACCGACTTTTCACCGGCCTTTTCGGCATCCGGCGGCAGCACGCCATAATCGCGCGCTTGCGCGATCACCGCCTTGCACACGCCGGCCTCGGCGATCGACGCGCCTTGCACCGCCGTAGCCGACGACGATTTCGACCAGAAATAATACCCGCCACCGGCTGCCAGCACGATCACAACCGCAGCAATGGCGAGCGCCGCGCGCCCACGGGAGCTGGAAAGAAATTCGTTCATATCTGCCTCCTTTTGCTGGGATGTTCATCCGGGCAAAATGGGGCAGCTTTGCGGCAATTCAGAATTTTTCCTCGCCTTCGTGGCGATGCGCGTCCGGAAAATCCCGATAAAGCGCAATCTTTAAGTTTTGGACATGCGCATTAATGCCGAAATGTGCGCTTTCCACCGGCTCACGGCGCGTGGAGACATGATTGAACGCGGCATCGAGCTGCGCCAGATCCCTCGTCTCCATCACGATATGGAACTCTCCCCATTCGGGCGGCGAAAAGCCGAGCTTGCGGCGCGTGAGCCGCCAGCCTTCGATCAGCTTGTTGTCTTTGAGATGGTTCATGTAGCGCGCCATGTTGCGCGCGAAGTCCATGTCCTTGATGCCGGGCTTCAGATCGAACCAGGTGTGATAGTGATCCATGATGACGCTCCCTCGATGGGGCGTCTGTAACACGCGCAGGCGGGGCCGAGTTTTGCGCTCTGCACCCAACCCCTATGCACAACAGCGCTCTAGACTTCGAGAAGCGCGGCGCCAACGGCGAGCAGCAGGATCGACAGGAACGTCAGATACAGCGCGACGTTGAAGAAGATGCCTCGCCGCGCGGCGAGCAGCGAAGTCTGCACCACGATCTCGACTTCCGCCGCCGCATCGTCCTCGATGCGCGGATCGCGGCCGATGAAGACGGTGCGCAGGTTCGTCATCACCGCCAGCGCCGCGATGGTGAGCAAAAATATCGAGACCAGCGCCAGCACGCGCGGCCAGCCTTGCGAGAGTAAATAGGTCGCCACCGCGATAAAGATACCCTGCGCCTGCAGCAGCGCGCCGGACTTGCTCGTCATATGCGCAAGATTGTCGCTCATCACCTCGCGCATCATGTGCACGTCGCGCGTGCGCACGAACTTCGCCACCTCGGCGCGGATTTGCGCCTCGGTGGCGGGAACGCCGATCAGGTTGGCAAGGAAACCCGGCATGGGCGCGATGATATAGAAGCGGCTGCGATCAGCCCAGCGACTTGACGATTTCTTCGGTCATCTTCTTGGCGTCGCCGAAGAGCATCATGGTGTTGTCGCGGAAGAAGAGCTCGTTCTCAACGCCCGCATAGCCCGAGCCCATGCCGCGCTTGATGAAGAGCACGGTCTTGGCCTTTTCCACATCGAGGATCGGCATGCCGAAGATCGGCGATTTGGGATCGGTCTTCGCTGACGGATTGGTCACGTCGTTGGCGCCGATGACATAGGCCACGTCGGCCTGCGCGAATTGGGAGTTGATGTCTTCCAGCTCGAACACTTCGTCGTATGGCACGTTCGCTTCGGCCAAGAGCACGTTCATGTGGCCGGGCATGCGGCCCGCGACGGGATGGATAGCGTAGGAGACCTTCACGCCTTCCTTCTTCAGGATGTCGGCCATTTCGCGCACGGCGTGCTGCGCCTGCGCCACCGCCATGCCGTAGCCCGGCACGATAATGACGCTGCCGGCGTTCTTCATGATGAAGGCGGCATCTTCCGCGCTGCCCTGCTTCACCGGGCGCGTTTCGGCCGGGCCTTTGGGGCCACCCGTCTCGCCGCCGAAGCCGCCGAGGATGACCGAGACGAAGCTGCGGTTCATGCCCTTGCACATGATGTAGGAGAGGATCGCGCCGGACGAACCGACCAGTGCACCGGTGATGATGAGCGCGGAGTTTTCGAGCGTGAAGCCCATCGCCGCCGCGGCCCAACCCGAATAGGAGTTGAGCATGGAGACGACCACCGGCATGTCCGCGCCGCCGATGGGAATGATGAGCGTGATGCCGAAGACGAAGCTCAAAACCGCAATGGCCCAGAACACCCAGGCCGGCTGGTGCAGCGCGAAGAAGACGATCAACCCCGCGATGACGAGAAAGAGAACGATGTTCAGCACATGGCGCGCGGGCAGGATGATCGGCGCGCCGCTCATATTTCCGTTGAGCTTGGCGAAGGCGATGATGGAGCCCGCGAAGGTGATCGCGCCGATGGCGACGCCGAGGCTCATTTCGATCAGGCTCTGCGTGCGGATTGCACCTTCGCTGCCGATGCCGAACGCATCCGGCGAATAGAACGCCGCGCCCGCGACCAGCACGGCGGCGAGGCCGACGAGCGAATGGAACGCGGCGACAAGCTGCGGCATGTCCGTCATGGCGATCCGCCGCGCGGTGACCGCGCCGATGCCGCCGCCGATGCCGAGACCCGCGATGACCAGAACCCATGTCAACGGATCGGTCACGCCCGCCACCCACAAAGTGGTGAGAATGGCGATGGTCATGCCGATCATGCCGTTGCGGTTGCCCGAACGGCTGGTGGCGGGCGACGACAGCCCGCGCAGCGCCATGATGAAGAGGACGCCCGAGACGAGATAAAGAAGGGCTGCGATGTCGGCTTTCATCGCTTTATTTCTCTTTCTTCTTGTACATCGCGAGCATGCGCGCGGTGACGAGGAAGCCGCCGAAGATGTTGACCGAGGCCAGCACCAGCGCGCCGAAGCCGAGTCCTTTGGACGTCCAAGATGCCGAGTCCAGCACCGGCACCGCGACCGCGATCAGCGCGCCGACCACGATCACCGAGGAGATCGCGTTGGTCACCGCCATCAGCGGCGTGTGCAGCGCGGGCGTCACCGACCACACCACGAAGTAGCCCACGAAGATCGCCAGCACGAAGATGGTCAGGCGGAAGACGATCGGATCGACCAGTTCCATGTTCAGCCCTTCAGACTTGGGTGGACGATCTCACCGTCGCGCGTCACGCCTGCACCTTTGACGATGTCATCGTCCCAGTTGAGCGCGAGATCGCCGGTTTTCTTGTCCACAATCAGCGCGACGAAGTTGAAGAGATTGCGCGCGTAAAGGCTCGACGTATCGGAAGCCAATCGCGCGGGCAGATTGGTGTAGCCCATGATGGTGATGCCGTTGGTCTGGATCACTTCATCGGCTTTGGTGAGCGGGGTGTTGCCGCCCTGCTCCGCCGCCAGATCCACGATCACCGAACCCGGCTTCATCGTCTTGATCATCTCTTCGGTGACCAGCACCGGCGCCTTGCGGCCCGGGATCAGCGCCGTGGTGATGACGATGTCCTGCTTCTTGATGTGTTCGGCGGTGAGCGCGGCCTGCTTGGCCTGATATTCCGCCGACATCGGCTTGGCGTAACCGGCGGCGGTTTCCGCCTGCTTGAACTCTTCGTCTTCGACCGCCACGAAACTCGCGCCCAACGATACGACCTGTTCTTTCGTGGCGGGGCGAACGTCCGTCGCCGTCACGATGGCACCGAGGCGGCGCGCGGTGGCGATGGCCTGCAACCCGGCAACGCCGACGCCCATGATGAACACGCGCGCAGGCGCGATGGTGCCCGCCGCCGTCATCATCATCGGGAAGGCGCGGCCGAATTGCGCGCAGGCATCGATCACCGCCTTGTATCCGGCGAGGTTCGCTTGCGAGGACAGCACGTCCATGGATTGCGCGCGGGAGATGCGCGGGATGAATTCCATCGCGAAGGCGTTCACGCCCTGCGCGGCCAGCTTGCCGATGACATCTTTCTCGGAATAAGGCGCGAGGAGCGAGGCATAGACCGCGCCCTTCTTCATCGCTGCGATCTCGTCAGGCTCCGGCCCGCGCACCTTCAGCACGATGTTGGCATCGCGCAGCATGGTCGCGCGGTCGGGCGATACGGTCGCGCCGGCGGCGATGTAATCGTTGTCGAAGACCTGCGCGCCGATTCCGGCGCCGGATTCCACGGTCACTTCGAGCCCAAGATTCTTGAGCTTCTTCACCGTTTCCGGCGTTGCGGCGACGCGGGTTTCACCCGCGCGACGCTCCTTGAGGACGGCGAGTTTCATGCGTGGGATGCGCTCAGCCGTGTGTGCGGAAGATGGCGAGCAGAATCATGATGACGGCGATCGAGATCGACATCCACTTCACGAAGGCCACGAAGCCATGCCATGTGCTCAGATGGTCCTTCAGGTCCATCGTGCTCGTCTGGCCGCCGCCCTGGTGCAGGATTTCCTCGTCCGTCTCGCTCATTTATGTCCCCAATGATGTGGCGGATTTCAAACCGGGCCGGACTATAGCAAAGGCCCTCTGCCCGGCAACCGCGACAATCTTGCCTATACGCGCCGGTTGGGGACGGAGTGGTTCCAGTCGGCCAGGAGCGCATTCAGCGCGGAAACAAAGGCCAGAGGCTGGTCCAGCATGACGTGATGGCGGGCTTCCGGGATGGTGACCACCGGGGCGGCGCGGCCCAGAAGGTTGAACATGTATTCGCCGATTTCCGGCGGCATGAGAATCGATTCGGCGCCGCGGAAAATGCCGATCCGGCATTTGGTGGCCTTGAGGCGCGAGGCCGTGTCGCCGATGGAGAAGTCCTGCCAGATGAAGGGATCGAATTTCCAGGTGAAGCCACCCTCAACCTTCTTCAGCGAATGCCGCGCCACCCAATCCACGATATAGAGATTCTCGCAGCCTTGCGGCGGCATCAGCCGGAAACGCGACAGCGCCTTGGCCATGTCGGGATAGACGTGATGCGGCTTGAAGGTGCGTTGGGGTGGTCCGCCCGGACGGCCCGGCGGATTGACCGGTGAGTCCACAATCACCGTGCCGGCGAGACGGTCGCCATATTTGGCGCCGGTGAACATGGTGATGAAACCGCCGAAAGAGTGTGCCACGATCACCGGCGGTTCGGAATGGGCGAACATGCCGGCGGCTTCGCAAACCGCGAGCTGCTCTTCCGCGAAGACTTCCGCCGAATAATTTTTGCGCCAGCCGGAATCGCCCATGCCGGAGGAATCCATCGCGGCGACGTTGTAGTCCTTGGCCAGATAGGGCGCGATGAAGCTCCACCAATAGGCATGCGCGGCATTGCCATGCACAAGTAGCAAACCCGGCTTCGCGCGGTCGCCCCAGCGCAGATAGTGAATCTTCGCGCCTTCCACTTCGACGAATGCGCTTTCGGGCTGAACGGCGACCGTGCGCGTGAACCATTCCGGTGACGGCGGCACTTCGCCCTGAAACGGCGTCAGCGGCCCTTCGCTCGCCATGTAGGCTGCGATCTGTGCCGCGCGATCGGGTTGCGCCGTCATTATGCGCCTACTTGCGAGGTGGGCGCTTGCCCAGCGTCTTGAAGATGCCGGTGCCCGTCATGACGGTGCGGTCGCCGCACCAGATGCGGCCCTGCACGGTATAGATGTCGTCTTCGACGCCGACGATTTCGCCGGTGCCTTCCACCCAATCGCCCAGCTTGGCGGCGGAGAGGAAATCGGTGAGCAGGCGGATCGTCACCCAATAATGATCCTTCGCGCGCATCGAGACGGCATGGCCGAACGCGGTGTCGGCGAAGGCCATCAGCATGCCGCCATGGCAATTCATCATGCCGTTGGTGTGATGTTCGCAGACAAGAAAGGCGCGCGTGTATTCCTCGCCAGGGCCGATGCGCTCGTAAAGCGGGCCAATCTGGTTTCCGAAACCGCGAAACCAGTTCATGCGCTGGAAGCCCGGCGGGATCGGCGGCGCGTCGTCGTCGAGAAGATCGTCTGTCATCTAGCGCCAGTCTAGCCACGCCCCGTGCGGGTGGCAAAGTGCGAGGATTTTGGCATCGCGTACACCGTCATGGTGGCGGACCATCTCGATGGTGTTGCTGCCATCCAGCCCGCCTTCGATACCGATTCGCCAGATCGGGCGGCGCAGGCCCGCCAATGTCAGGAGACTTTCCAGCGCTTCCTTCATCTCCGTCGAAAATTGATAGACGACATAAGAGTGATAGACGCAGACGGGCTGGTTTTCGGGGATGGCGCGCAAAGCGTCGGGCAGAAGGTCGAGCGCGCTGCCGGCGCGAATTTCCGGCGGGTCCGAGGCATAGGCCTTGAGCGCGGCTTCGAGACGTTCGAAGCGGCCGCGCGTATCGGGCCACACCAGCGCGCGCAGCCAGTCGCGCTGATCCGGATCGTCGAGATCGACAGGGTTCAGTTCGAGGCCGACGCGGCTGGCGATCTTCGGCGCGGGACCGAGCGGCGGCAGCTTATCGCCGCGCAATTCGCAATCGATGGTGAGCGCCGGATCGGCAACGGGAAGTTCGAATATCTCGTTGCCGCGATGATAGCGGACGCCATAACGATCCCAGACGAGATTGAGGCCCGCACTGGGGCCGATCTCGATAAGGTTCAGCGGCTCACCCGCGTCTTCGGCAACGGCGCGGAACGCAGCATGCAGCAAAGACGCGCGGCCGACTTCATTGGTGTTGGTCACCTTGGCGGCGATGAGCGGCGCAAGCTGCTCGCGATGGGTCGCAACGAAATCCAGAAAGTGCGGGACCGGATCGCCTTCAACATGCGTTCCCCCGTTGAGGTTTGGATAGAAGCGGCGCAACGGATGATCGGCGCCGCGCAGCAAAAGATAATGCACGGCCCCGAACAGGATGTTCGCAGGCGGTTGGCCCTTCCTTGCACCCGCTGCGAAGGCACGCAGTTCGGGATTGTCGCGCACGCCTTCGGACAGGCGCACATAGAGCGGGCTGCCGGCGCGTTGGGCTTCGCCGGTGAAGAATTGCCAATAGTCGAACGGTTTGTCGGTCATGCAGCTCCGTGCATCTCATCCTTCGACAAGCTCAGGATGAGGACTTGTATTTGGCTTTTCCTCATAGCGATCCTGACGAGCCCTGACAGACTCAGAATGAGAAGATTTAAGCCCTCACCCTGAGCTTGTCGAAGGGTGCCGGTCATGTCGGCAACGGCACACCCGCCTGCTTGAACGCCGCGCGCTGGCGTTTGGCGAGCGCATCGACGTCGAAATCGGCGATCTCTTCCTCAAAGAGCTTGTGAAAGTTGAGTTGCGCGCCCAGCCGGATGAGAGCGCCGCCCAGACCGATGGCGGCGCGATCCATGAAAACGAATTCGCGCGGCGGACGGATGCCACCCATCGCTTTCAGTTTCGCGTGGACTTCGTTCGCCTGCTTCATGCCGTATTCCGCCGCGGGCACGCCGTCATCGACGACGCGCACGCGATCGTCGAGCAACGGCGCGAAGATGAAGCCAGCCCACATGTTGAGGATCTTCACCATCTCCGCCGTCGGCTTCTTGAAACCCCAGGCGGCATAGGATCTGGCGGCAAGCTTTTCATCTTTCGTTTGCAAGGCGCGATAAAGTCCGATCACGCCCGCCACGAATTGCGGCGTGAAGGTTCGGATGCAGCCATAGTCCAGAAGATTGATGCCGCCGTCATTGCGCACCGCGTAATTGCCCAGATGCGGATCGCCATGGATCGCGCCGTAACGCGCGAAGGGCCGCCACCATGCCTTGAACAGCGCGGTGGAAACGGCGTTGCGCGTTTGCAGCCTGGCTTTTTCGAATTCCGCAATCGGCGCGCCATCGAGCCATGTCATCGTCAGAAGGCGCTTGGTGGAGAGCGATGCGATGGGTTCGGGCACGGCAATGTCGTCGCGATCCTCCAGCATGATCGCATAGAGCTTCATGTGCGCGGCCTCGCGCACATAATCCAGTTCTTCGGCAAGGCGTTCGGCGATTTCCTTGCCGAATTCCGTCGTGTCGATGGTGTTGTCGAAACCGCGCTGGAACATCAGCGCCGTTTTCAATTGGCGCACATCGGCATCCACCGCCGCATCCATCGCGGGATATTGCAGCTTGCAGGCAAGGCGCGTTCCGTCTTTCGCAATCGCGCGGTGCACCTGGCCCAGCGATGCGGCGGCTGCGGCTTCCTTGTCGAAGGATTGGAACTTTCTTTCCCAACCTTTGCCGAGTTCCGCTTCCATGCGCCTGCGCACGAAACTTGCGCCCATTGGCGGCGCACTTGCCTGCAAAGTGAGCAGCGGTGCTGCAACTTCCGGCGGCAAGACGCCAGGAACCGTCGCAACAAATTGCGCAACCTTCATCACCGGACCGCGCAAATTTCCCAGAACGCGCGTGAGATCCGCCGCGTTCTGCGCCGACATCGCCTTGGTTCCGCCGAGCGATCGCGCGGCGCCGCGCGCGGCAACACCCGCCAAGCCGCTGGAAACACGCGCAAAACGCGTAATCCTTTTGGCTATGCCGTCCTCGCGTTCGTTCATGAGATATTGCCGCGCAATCTGCGCGCTAACCGATCCTTCAGCATGTTCGCCGCCTTTGCTGCCCGATCCTCGCCGCAAATGCTTTTGTCGTCCATTCGCAAGGTGTCGCAAAGCGAGACCTTAAAGCGGAATTTACCATTGGGGGGCGAGGATCAGTGCGCGAAGGGAACCGGAAGAACATGGCGCAAACAATCCTTATCGTTGACGACGATCCCGTGCAGCGCCGCTTGCTCGAGGCCGCCATCACACGCTCGGGCATGACGGTCGTGACCGCGCCGGGTGGGCAACCCGCTCTCGATCTTCTCTCGGGTCCGCGCGGCGATCAAATTTCGCTGATGCTTCTCGACCTTGTGATGCCGGACCTGGACGGCTTGCAGGTGATGGAGCGGATGCGCGGTCAGCATCCCGATCTTCCCGTCATCGTGCTCACCGCCAAGGGCGGCATCGATTCCGCCGTGGAAGCGATGCGCGCGGGCGCCAGCGATTTCCTCGTGAAACCGGCAAGCCCGGAACGCATCACCGTTTCCATCCGCAACGCGCTGAAAATCGGCACGCTGTCGAACGAAGTCACGCGCCTGAAGAAGAAGACGGAAAACCGTCTTGTGTTCGACGATCTCATCGCGTCCTCCAGCGAGATGAAGCAGGTCATCCGTCTTGGCCAGCGCGCGGCGCAATCCAACATTCCGATCCTGATCGAAGGCGAAAGCGGCGCCGGCAAGGAATTGGTCGCGCGCGCGATCCAGGGTTCGTCCGAACGCGCGGGAAAGCCGTTCATCACGGTGAACTGCGGCGCCATTCCGGAGAACCTGATCGAATCCATTTTGTTCGGACACGAGAAAGGCTCGTTCACCGGCGCCTCCGACAAGCATCTGGGCAAGTTCCAGGAAGCGGATGGCGGCACGCTGTTCCTCGACGAAATCGGCGAGTTGCGCCTCGACATGCAGGTGAAGCTGCTGCGCGCGTTGCAGGAAGGTGAAGTCGATCCGGTCGGCTCCAAGCGTCCGGTGAAAGTGGACGTGCGCATCGTCTCCGCCACCAACCGCGATCTTGCCGAGCGCGTGCGCGAAGGCCAGTTCCGCGAAGACCTCTATTACCGCCTCAACGTGTTCCCGATCTTCGTGCCGCCGCTGCGCCAGCGCCGCGAAGATGTGCCCGCGCTCGCGCGCCACTTCATCGCCCGCTTCGCGGCGGAAGAGAACAAGGCGGTTGCGGGCTTGACGCCGGAAGCGACCGATCTCATCGAGCGTTTCACCTGGCCGGGCAATGTGCGCCAGCTGGAGAACACGATCTTCCGCGCCGTCGTGCTTTGCGACGGCACGGTTCTGGACGCCTGCGACTTCCCGCAGATCGCTTCCGCGCTCGGTGTTGAATTGCAGGCCCGTCGCCCGAACCCGATGATGGCGCCATCGCCCGCTTATGCGCCGTCCGTGCATGCGCCGATGCAACATAGCCATGTCGCGCCCGCGCACGCTTCGCCCTACGCCTTGGCGGCGATGGATGCCGGCGGACATATGCGCAAGCTGGAGGATGTCGAATCCGAAATGATCCGCCTGGCGATCTCGCATTATGAAGGACACATGTCCGAAGTGGCGCGCCGCCTCGGCATCGGCCGCTCGACGCTCTATCGCAAGCTGAAAGACCTCGGCCTCGAACAGCACATCGAGGAAAGCGAAGAGGCCAAGCGGGCGGCGGGTTGATTACTCGCGGCCCATGCCGAGCGCGCTGAGATAGAGGTCCAGGATCGCGTCCTGTTCCTGGCGGTCGGCGGTGTCGAGCTTACGAAGACGCACGACCTGGCGCATGATCTTCACATCGAAGCCGGTACCCTTGGCTTCGGAATAGACTTCGCGGATGTCGGCGGCCAGTGCCGCCTTTTCTTCCTCGAGACGCTCGATGCGCTCGATGAAGGATTTCAGGTGCTCTTTCGCGAAGCCCGTCTTGGACATTGCCGTCTCTTTTCTCGTGAGGGCGCGGACGCTAGCCCGCAGGGGCAGCGCGGTGCAACGGGCGGAACCGATACTAGCTGTGAGTCTTTGAAGCTTTCTCAAACGCCGCTTTTTGCTCGGCCGAAGCTTCCTTCTGATACCGCTTTTTCCATTCCGCGGGCGCCATGCCGTAGACGATTTCGCGCGCCTGATCCTTCTCCAGCGCGATGCCTTTTTCCGCCGCTGCCTCACGATACCAGTCGCCCAGGCAGTTGCGGCAGAAGCCGGCCAGATTCATCAGATCGATGTTCTGAACGTCGCTGCGCTCGCGCAGATGCGCGACGAGGCGGCGGAAGGCGGCAGCTTCCAACTCGGTGCGTGTCTTCTCATCCATGCTTGTCGTTCCTTCCGGTGCGGACAGCGCCCGCGTGTACTGGATTTTTGCGGGCCCCATCGCTTGCAGGGCTTCGTCGAGTATCGGCTTCAGCCGCGCAGCGAATTTTTCGGCCGCCTCCGGGGTTGCGATCAAATCCTGCCGGATCTCGATCAGCACATGCGGTAAGCCGTTCAGCGAGCCATGCACATACATGCAATCGCCTTCGAGTTCGCCCTTGTAAGGTTCGTTGTCGCCGACCACCAAACCGGCGCGCTTGAGCGCGGCCATCAGCGGATGGGCAAGACGTCCGTCCTTGTCCCACAGCACGCCGACGTCCCAGGGCCGCCGGAAGCCTTTCCATACCGGCGTGAAACTGTGCATCGAGACGAGGGTGGGAATGACGCCCGCCGCACGCAGCTTCGCGATCTGTTCGGCGATGGCGGCGTGATAGGGGCGATAGAAGAGGCCGATCCGCTTTTCGACTTCCGCGTCACTCGCGTCGCGGTTGCCGGGGATGATGCGCCCGTCCGACAATTTCATGACAAGCGTGGGGTCGTCCGCGCCGCGATTGAGATCGATCAGAAGCCGCGACCAGCCGGCCAGAACCGCCGGTGCGCCATAGGCCTGCGCCAGCGCGCGGGTGACCTGCGCCGCGCCGATGTCGTAGGCGATATGGACCGCAAAAGCGCCCTCTTCCAGGCCCAATGTCCCATAGGCTTTCGGCACCCGGCTGGACGCATGATCGCAGACGAACAGCATATCGGCGCGCCGTGCGGCAGGCTGCAAAAGCTCGAAGGCGGACTCGGTCATGCGCACAGCATAGCCTAGCCTTCCGTTGACAGGATCGTCCGCCTGCGCGACACGCTGACCATGCGACTGATCCGCTCTTCCTGGGCCGCCCTTCTTGCCTTGCCGCTTCTGACCCTGCCTGCCCACGCCGCCCTAAACGTCTGCAACCACACGGCCAAGCCCACGCGCGTGGCGGTAGGCCGCTTCGACGGAACGGCATGGCTGAGCGAGGGGTGGTGGGTTGTCGCGCCGAAAAATTGCGTCGCCGTGGTGCCGGGCAGACTGAAGGCGCGTTACTACTATCTCTATGCCGTCGATGGCGGCGCCGGTTCCTGGGACGGCGCGCACAAATTCTGCGTCGGCATCGGGGACGGCAAGTTCCAGTCGCGCATCCGCAGCCATTGCGCGGCGCGCGGCATGGACAGCAAGGGCTTCTTCGCGGTGGATACCAGATCCGCCAGTAACTACACACAATCGCTTTCGGATTGAGACATGAGACGCCACCGCAAAACAAAAATACTGGCGACGCTGGGTCCGGCATCTTCCGCGCCCGACCAGATGAAAAAACTGTTCGAAGCGGGCGTGGACGTGTTCCGCATCAATATGAGCCATACCAGCCACGACCTGCTGAAGACCCTGCACGGCCGCGTGCGCGCGCTGGAAGAAGAGGAGAAGCGGCCGATCGCGATCCTCGTCGATCTTCAGGGCCCCAAGATCCGGCTGGGCACATTGCCGGGCGGACAGATCACCCTGACGGAAGGCCAGCGCATCAAGTTGATCCGCGCGGATTCCTCAAACGACCCTGACGTGCTGCCCATTCCGCATGGCGAGATCTTCACCGCCCTCAAACAGAAGCACGTTCTTCTGATCGATGACGGCAAGGTGCGCCTGCGCACGTTCGCGTCCAAGCCCGATGGCGCGGAAGCCTTCGTGGAAGTGGGCGGCGTGCTGAAGGACAAGAAGGGCGTGAACCTGCCCGACACGCTTTTGCCGCTCTCCGCCATGACCGACAAGGACAAGGCCGATCTGGAAGCGGCGCTGGCGTTGGGCGTGGACTGGATCGCGCTCTCCTTCGTGCAGCGCCCCGACGACGTCGCCGAATTGCGCAAGCTGGTGCGCGGACGCGCGGCGATATTGGCCAAGATCGAAAAACCAAAAGCGATTGAATCTCTGGACGCCATTCTGGAATTGTCCGATGCGCTGATGGTGGCACGCGGCGATCTGGGCGTGGAGCTACCGCTGGAAATGGTGCCCGGCCGCCAGAAGCAGATCACGCGCGCGGCGCGCAAGGCGGGAAAGCCCGTGGTCGTCGCCACGCAGATGCTGGAGTCCATGATCGGTTCGCCCACGCCGACACGCGCGGAAGTCTCCGATGTCGCCACCGCGGTGTTCGACGGCGCGGATGCGGTGATGCTATCGGCGGAAACCGCCTCCGGCGCTTATCCGGTGGAAGCGGTGACGGTGATGGATCGCACGGCCTTCGCGGTGGAGAACGATCCGCTCTATCAGCCCTTGCTCGAAGCGCAGCGCGATACGCCGCTGGAGACGACACCCGATGCGATCATGCAAGCCGTGCATGACGTGACGCATACGATCCATGCCAAATGCATCGTGAGCTGGACGGGCTCCGGCTCCACCGGTTTGCGCGCGGCGCGCGAGCGGCCGGAAGCGCCGATCATCGCGCTGACGCCCTCCATCCAGACGGCGCGCCGGCTGTGCATCGCGTGGGGATTGCATTGCGTTCTCACCGAAGACGCGCACGATCTGGACGACGTGGTGGAGCGCGCCGCGGAAATCGCCTATCGCGAAGGCTTCGCCAAAGCAGGCGAGCGCATTGTTGTCACCGCCGGCGTGCCGCTGGGAACGCCCGGCGCAACGAACCTTCTGCGGGTCGCTTTCGTCGGCGGGAAATGATCAGGAGCTGAGATCGCAGCTGGGCACTTTCGAGGACGGCGTAACGCGAATGTCCTTGAAGACGATATGCCCATAGCGCTCGACCGCCGGGCCCGACACGCTTTTGTAAATCCAGGCGCGTCCGTCATTCGATGCGGTTTCGTAATCCTCGATATCCAGCGTCCAGATCCCGTCGCGCGCCTCGGTGATCATGCGCAACTTGCCGTTCGCATAGGTGAAATGGCCGGTGTCGGTATTGTCCAGCTCGCCCGGCTGAAGGCATTTGCGGAACTCGACGGTGAAGGTGCCATCGGCGCGGAAATGGGAAATGGAGATGGTGCGATAGCCGCCATAGACCGCTTCCTCATACCAGTCGCCGATGATGGATTGTTCGGCGGCCCGTGCCGTGTGTGAAGCCAGAAGACCTGCGGCCAATATCAAATAGACCGCACGCAACTAGATCTTCTCGCCTTCGACCTGGCGCGCGAGTTGCTGCACCTGCTTGTCCAAACCCTCGTAATAGGGATCGAGCGCGAGCGCCTTGCGGAAATATTGGAGCGCCTGCTTCTTGTCGCCATATTCGGCGAGGATTCCCGCGAGATCGGCATAGGCCTGGAATTGCCGCGGGTTCAGCGTGATCGCCTTGTTAAGATAGATGATGGCTTCTTTGTCGTTATCGGCATCCGCCGCCATCATGCCGCGCACACGCCAGGCTTCGGCGAAACCGGGGGCAATGTCCGTGATGGATTCCAGAAGCTTCGCGGAGGTGTCGCTGTCACCCGCATGGGCGGCGGAGGCGGCACGCACCATCAACAGGTCCACGCTCGCGCTGCCCGATTGGTTGAAGAGCTGAAGCACCTGCGTCTCGATCGGCTTGGCGGCTTCGGGCGATCCGGCCTTGGCGAGCTTGGGCATCAGCTTGTCGAGTTGCTTGACCGCATAGGGCGCAAGCTGCGGCGGCGCATTCGCCGCAAGAACGGGCGTTGCGAGAAAAAGCGCGGCGGCAAAAGCAAGGGAACGCATGGCCGGAATGTAGCGCGGGCTTTCCGCAGGCGCCATCACGCTCGCGCGATTTGGTGAAGCGCCAGGGGTTTCGGCCCGCCTTCCGCCCAATCCAGCAGCTCGGCGACATGGACGATGGGTGTCCCGCCCGACAGGTGCTCCAGGCAACCGATATTGGCGGTGGCGATCACATCGGGTTGCACGGTTGCAATATTGGAGAGCTTGCGGGCGCGCAGCGCGTCCGCCAATTCGGGCTGCAGGATCGAATAGCTGCCTGCCGAGCCGCAACACAGATGACCTTCGGGAATGGCGGCGACGTCGAAACCTGCTGCTGTCAGCAGCGTTTCGTTGGCGCCCGCTATGCGCAATCCATGCTGCAGCGAGCACGGCGCGTGATAGGCGACGCGCAGCCGGGCCGGATTTTCCGGGCCGCGCGATGAAACGAGTTCGGAGAAGTCCTTCACTTTGGCGGCAAAGCGCAAGGCCCGCGGCTTCCAGTTCGGATCGCCCGCAAACAGATGGCCCAGATCCTTCAGATGCGAAGAACATCCTGTCGCGGTGATGAGCACGGCCTCGAAATCGCCGCCCGCGCGTTCGAAGCTTTCGATGGCGCGCATGGCCCATGCTTTCGCTTCGTCCTCGCGCCCCAGATGATGCACCAGCGAGCCGCAGCAGCCCGCGTCCTCCAGCGGCACCAGCGAAAAGCCGCGGCGCGAAAGCAATCTTGCCACTGCTTCGTCGATTTCCGGCGCCAATGCCTTCTGCACGCAACCGGGCATCAGGGCGATACGCTTTGCACCGGATGGCGTTTCGGAGGGCGAAGACGCGGCACCGATTTTCATCGCCGCGCCTTTGCGCGCCATCACGCGCAAACGGCCGGGCAACAGAAAATGCAGCGCTGCGGAAGCCTTCGCCAGCAACAGCATCTTGCGCGCGATCGCCGGGCGGGTGAGGACGTTCGCAATCAGCCAGCGCAGGGCACGTTCGCTCCACGGCCGCGCATAATGCGTCTCGACATGGGTGCGCGCGGTATCGATCAATCTGGGATAATCGACGCCGGAGGGACAGGCCGTGCGGCAACCGAGACACGAAAGGCAGCGATCCAGATGATGCACCGTCTCCACTGTCGGCGCGGCAGCGGATTCCAGCATGGCCTGCATCATCACAATGCGTCCGCGAGGGCCATCTCGTTCGTCGCCGGTCAGCACATAGGTCGGGCACGTCGCCGTGCAGATGCCGCAATGCACGCAGGCGCGCGAATTCTTTTCCGCATCCGCCAGATGCGGATCGGCAAGCTGCGCCAGCGAGAAGTTCGTGCGCATCAGACCGCTTTCCACATGCGGCCGGGGTTGAAAATCCCAAGCGGATCGAAAGCGGCCTTCACCGATTTCGTCAGTGCGCGGCGCACGGGCAGCTCCGGCGTGAAGGTTGCTATGCGCTGGCGCGTGTCTTCATCGGCTTTTACAAGCGTTGCCTGTCCGCCGGCGGCTTCGCAGAGTTTGCGCAGCTCGGCACCATTGCCGCCGGCTTCGAGACCGATCCAGAGCAACCCACCGGCCCAATCGGCAGCGAAGACTGACGATCCGATTTGCCGGACGATCTCCGCTCCTTCCGACGGCGGAACAGAAGCGCGCCACAGATCGCAATCCTGCCCAGCAAAAATCGCGCCGCTGGAAATCGCGCCGAAGACATTCGAAGCTTCGATCTGCTGCGCCGACCGCGCGATTGCGAGAAGCGCCGTCATCTTTTCCTTGAGCGGCTCGTGGGCGCCTTCCAGGCGGATGAGCGCCGCGCCTTCGCCGACATAGCCCAACTGGGTAAGCGGTATCGACGCGGGAATATAGGCGAGTGCCGTCGCCTCGAGCGGGCTCTGCCACACGCGGCGCAGTAGGATGAAAGCATCTTCGACATTCACATCGCGCACGATGAGCGAAGCGCTTTGCGGCGGCTTGGGGTAGACGCGCAATGTCACTTCGGTGAGCACGCCCAGCGTTCCCATGGCGCCGCACATCAGCTTGGGAAGATCGAAGCCGGTGACATTCTTCACGACTTTGCCGCCGGCCTTGTAGGATTCGCCCAACCCGTTTACCGCCCGCATGCCGAGCAGCGAATCCCGCGCGCGGCCATAGCGGATAGCGGCTGCGCCGTTCACATCGGCAGACAACACGCCGCCGATGGTGGCTTCGCCGATTGGAGTGCCCAGCAGCGGTCCCCAATCGGCGGGCTCGAAGCCGAGGCGCTGGCTTTTTGAATCCAGCAAGGTTGTGATTTCCGTGACCGGCGTTCCGGGCAACACGGTGAGGATCAGTTCGGCTGGTTCGTATTTCACAATGCCGCTAAGCGCAGAAACGTCCAGCACATCATCGCAGGCCATGGAGCGGCCATAGGCGCGTTTGGTGCCGGCACCCACGATCTCCAGCGTACAGCTCTTTGCGCGCGCGGCCAGCACGGCATCGATCACATCGGCTTCGGTTTGCGCGCAAATCATTAGAATCTGGGGAGGTTCGGGAACGGCACGCGGCCGCCCTTCACATGCATGTGGCCGAGTTCGACGCAGGCGGAGAGAGTCGGAAACACCTTGCCGGGATTGAAGAGGCCCGCGCCGTCGAACGCGCATTTGAGGCGTTGCTGCTGCGCCAGATCGGCGTCGGTGAACATCACGCCCATCAGGTCGCGCTTCTCCACGCCCACACCATGCTCGCCGGTGAGCACGCCGCCGACTTCGACGCAGAGTTTCAAGATTGCCGCGCCAAACGCTTCCGCGCGTTCCAACTCGCCGGACTTCATCACATCGAAAATGATGAGCGGATGCAGATTGCCGTCGCCCGCATGGAAGACGTTGCAGAAGCCGAGGCCGTACTCCTTCGACATCTCCGCCATGCGGGTCAGCACACGCGGCAACGCTCCGCGCGGAATGGTGCCGTCCATGCAGAGCATGTCCGGCGCGAGGCGACCCATCGCAGGAAATGCCGCTTTACGCCCCGCCCACAGCCGCGTGCGTTCGCTTTCGTCGAACGCTTCCATGACAGCGCTGGCGCCTGCGGCTTTTGCGATTTCGGTGACGCGCGCGGCGGCATGGGCAGCTTCCGCGGCCACGCCATCCACTTCAATGATGAGAACGCCCTCTGCATCGCGCGGATAGCCGGGTGAACAATAATCCTCCACCGCGCCGATGCAGTTGCGATCCATGAACTCCATCGCGGCGGGAATGACGCCCGCGCCGATGATGTCCGCCACGCATTGCCCCGCATCCGGCACCGAGCGGAACGCCGCCATCAAGGTGCGCGTCACGGGCGGCTTCGGCAGGATGCGCAGCGTCGCTTCCACCACGACACCCAGCAATCCTTCCGAACCCGCGACGATGCCGAGCAGATCCAACCCGCCGTCGCCCGCCTTGCCGCCAAGCGTCACGCGCTCGCCGCCCGGTAGAACGATCTCCACGCCGAGAAGGTTGTGCGTGGTCAGGCCATATTTCAGGCAATGGATGCCGCCGGAATTCTCCGCGACATTGCCGCCGACCGTGCAGGCGATCTGCGAGGATGGATCGGGCGCGTAATAAAAGCCACGCGCCTCCACGGCGCGGGTGATCGAAAGATTGGTCACGCCCGGCTCGGTGACAACGCAGCGATTCTCGTAATCGATATCGAGAATCCGGTTCATGCGGCCCAAACCCATCAGGATCGCATCGGCCAGCGGCAGGGCGCCGCCGGAGAGCGAGGTGCCCGCGCCGCGCGGCACGATGGCGATGCCCTCTTGCGCCGCGAACTCCAACACGGCGGAGACTTCGTCCTTGGTTCTGGGAAGAACGCAGGCCAGCGCCTTCTGGCGATAGGCGGTCAGCGCATCGCCGTCGAAGGCGGCGAGCCCAGCTTCATCCGCAACCACGCCATCCGGCACCAGCGCGCGCAGCCGGGCGACGATGGAATCGCGACGGGCGAGAATGTCTCTATTGGGTGCCGGTAGAAGCAAAAGCGCCCCGGAGGTGATTTCCGAGGCACTCTATTCGAAACCAAACGCGGCGCGGGAGATTATCCCTTCACTTAGCCTTGGCGAGCCTTGAAGCGCGGGTTCTTCTTGTTGATGACGTAAACGCGGCCCTTGCGGCGAATGACGCGGCAGTCCTTGTCACGCTTCTTCAGCGACCGGAGCGAATTGCGGATCTTCATGGGAGGACTGGCCTTCAAAATACCGGAAAAAGGGGTTCAAAAGAGGCGCGGAAACTAGTGGCCGGGGCAGCGCCTGTCAACGCCCTGCGATCACTTCCGATATTGGTCAAAAGTGTAAAGATTACAAGGGATTATCATGGATTTGCGGACGGGGATGGTTTGGATGGCTCAGGGAACGGGGGTGGCATTGGCTCTGGCGCTGGCGGCCTGCGCGACACCGGCGCCGGTCGAGGCGCGGCATCAGGAACGCGCCGCGCAGAACGCGATTCCTGCAACCCCGGCGGCCATGAGCGCCGCGGACGCGAAGTTCGCGGCCTTCATCCGCGATTTCCGCGCCACTGCCATCGCCGCCGGAATCCGTCCCGATATTTACGACCGGTCGATGGCCGGCATCACCCGAAACGCCAGCGTGGAGCGGGCGAACACATCGCAGCCGGAATTCGTTAAGCCGGTGTGGAGCTATCTCGACAGCGCCGCGTCCGACGACCGCGTGTCGATGGGCCAGCAGATGGAAGCCACCTATCCGGGAATGCTTGCCAATCTGGAGAACCGCTATGGCGTGTCGAAAGACATCCTCGTCGCGATCTGGGGCATCGAAAGCAATTACGGCCAGCAGATGGGCAACTACAACATGTTCGAGGCGCTGGCGACGCTCGCCTATGACGGGCCGCGCCAGGATTTCGCGCGCCGCGAATTGCTAGCGGCGCTGAAGATGGAACAGGAAGAGGGCCTCACGCCGTCGCAGATGACGTCGTCCTGGGCCGGTGCGTTCGGGCATACGCAGTTCGAGCCCACCTCTTTCGCAAGTCACGCCGTCGATGGCGACGGCGACGGCAAGCGCGACCTGTGGCATTCGCCTGCCGATGCACTCGCTTCGGCAGCCGTGCTGCTCAGCAATGCGGGATGGACGAAAGGCGCGCCCTGTTATGTCGAAGTGACCTTGCCGGCCGGTTTCGCTTATGAGCAGGCCGACACCGATACCACCAAGCCGGTTTCCGATTGGAAGGCCCTCGGCGTGAAACGCCCGAACGGTCTGGATTTGCCGGCAAGCGCGGGAAGTGGCGCGATCTATCTGCCCGCCGGCGCGCGCGGCCCCGCCTTCATGGCGTTCGACAATTTCCGCACCGTTCTCAAATATAACAACGCGGCGAGCTATGCGCTGGCGGTGTGCTATCTCGCGCAGCGCATCCACGGCGGATCGCCCATCATGGCGTCCTGGCCGCGCGACGAGCAGCCGCTGACCTCCGACCAACGGACGCAATTCCAGACCGCATTGCAAACGTTGGGCTACGACATCGGCACCATCGACGGCGTACTCGGCCGCAAGACGCGCAGCGCGCTGCGGCAATATCAGAAGACACACGGTCTTGCCGCGGATGGTTTCCCGACGATGGAAATGCTGGGCCGCCTGAACGCCGATGTGAAGGCGCGCTAGGCCGCAACCGCCGCCGGTTTGCGCATGGATCGCAGCATCAGGCGGAAGGCGAGAATATGCGTCCAGAAAAGCGCCGGCACGTAGAGCATCGGAATCGCATAGGCGGCGCCGAGTTCTCCGGCCACATCGGGTAGCCCGAGGCGGGACGCGTTCGCGGTGTCCATGATGAGATCCGCCAGACCCACCAGATTGAACGCCAACACCAGCAGCCAGAAAAGCGGGCGTATGCGCACCGTCAGCAACGCCAGGATCGCGAGCACACCGGTGGCCAGATCGCCATAGGCCGCCGCCGTGGCGAAGCCGGCCGGCAGATGTTGCCCCACAAATCCGGGCAGAAGAAAAACGAGGCCGAAGAAGCGGAAACTGTGAAAGGTGGCGATGACACGTTGCGCCGCGACAGGCTCCATCGCTTTCAGCCACGGCCACACATAGACCGCGATGCACAACGCCCAGGCGAGATAACCCAGAGACATGTCGATCAGGAAGATTGCCTGCGGGGGCATGCTTGATCTCCTCGGCGCAATAAGCTGTATATGCAGCTTATATAGCGCACTTATTCCCGCGTCCAGTGCGTGGCTGCTATTCGGATTTGCGCAGCCTTTCGGTGGCGAGGCCCAGCAGTCCGCTCAGCGCCGACATGGTCTCGGCGCCGATCGTCTTGCGAAGCTCCGCATCGGCTGCGCGCCAGAGCGGCATGGCCCGCGCGAGACGCTTTTGCCCAAACGCCGTGATGTGGATGCAGCGTGCGCGCCGGTCGCGCGCATCCGGCGCTGTGCAGATCAGTTTCTCCGCTTCCAGCGGTTTCAACGTGCGGTTCAACGTTGTCGGGTCCATGCCGATGGCACTCGACAAGGCCTTCATGGTCGTCGGCGGGCCGGTGCGCGAATTGGCGTAAATCTGCGTGAGGATGCCGAACTGGCCAATGGTCAGTCCCGCCGGCGCAAGATGCGCGTCGAAAATCTGCGTCGCCATCCGGGCCACGCGGCGCAGCCCAAGGCAAGTGCACACCGCGACGTTGCGACATTCTATGCGTTCGCTGGAAGTTCTGGCCGCCATACTATCTCCCTGCATATGCATATATTATCGCAGACCGGCGCCCGCCCAGTAAAACTCTTCCGAACCTAATTGTTCGGAACCGGGGTCTCGGTCGGCTCTTCGATCCCTTCCATGTCCGGCGGGACGCTTCCGGCTTCGCGCAGCACACGCGAGAGGAATTGCGCCGCCAGGAGCAGCAGCATCGCGATCACGCCGAAGGCATAAGGTATGCGCGGCGAGAATTCATAGAGCCAGCCGATCAGCGGCCCGAAGATGAACCCGGCCGCGCCCGCCGCGTTCAGCAATCCCGCCACCGCACCTTGCTCATGCGGCGCGACGGCCAGCGACGCGCCGGAGGTAAAGCCGGGCCGTGCCATGCCGAAGCCGAGGCCCGACATGATCATCGCCAGAATCAAGGTGGGGAAATCCTGCACGAAAATGAACACCGCGTTGGAGACCACGGTGGTACAAATGCCCGCGATGGTGAGCGTGCGCGAGGAAAAACCCATGCGTTGCACGACGACGAATTGCGCGAACAGCGCCGCCATGTCCGACGCCATCAGGCCGATGCTCGTATAGACGGCGGTCATGTGTGCGTTGAGATGCAGGACATCCTCAAAGAAGAAGCCGGCGGTCTGGATGGGGATGGCGCCAATCAGGCTCAGCACGAGACCGAACGCCATGAAAGGAAACATGCGCGGCTCGTACCAGCGCAAGGTTGTCTTGCGCACGGTTTGCGATTTGGGCGGCGTGCGCTCGGGCAGAAAGTACCAGATGGCGAGCCCGCTCACGACAGCCCATCCCGCGATGAAATAGAACGGCACATAAAGACCGAAGAGCGTCAGTGAGGAGCCGATCACCGGGCCAAAGGTGGTGCCGAAGGCGAACGCCATCGAGATCAGGGAGATGCCGCGCAGGCGCTCATGCGGCGCGGTCCGGTCGGCGACATAAGCCTGCGCGGAGGTGCTCGTGCCCGATCCGAACGTGCCGTAGATCGCGCGCGAGAAGATCAGCGCCGGAAAGATGAGGAACGCGGGCATCCAGCTATTGATGCCGGCGTGCATCACGGTCGCGAAACAGGCGAAGGACACCGCGAAGGCGCCCAAGCCTTGCAGCATGACGGGCTTGCGGCCCCAGCGATCGCTGCGCACGCCCCAGAAGGCGGAAGAGAAAATCCAGATCACAGCGCTGACGGCAAAGATCGTGGTGATCTGCGTCGGGCCAAGGCCGAGCTGGCGGCCGAGCGGCGGCAGGATGGTGTAGATCACCGACTGGCCCGCGCCCATGCAGACGAGGCTGATGAAGAGAATGAAGAAGGCGCGTTTGCGCTCCGCCGGCGTCGTCACGACATTGGTGGCGTTTCGCGTGCCTTTCGGATGCTGCTGCGTATGCGGATCGGACATGAAAGAGCTATGGCGCGACTCTCACCCCTTCGACAAGCTCGGCGTGAGGATGGGAGATAAGCTCAGAGCGGATAGCCCTTCTCCTCATGCTGAGCTTGTCGAAGTATGAGGATCTGCCGCGCATTTCTAACGCAGATGCTTGAAGCGAACTTCCGACGCATCGCTGCGCCCGCTCGCGTCCACCACCACGATGCGCGCGAAACCTTCGCCAGGCGGCGCGACCATTACAGGCTGGAAACGATCGAAGCTGCCGACGAGATGCCCGTTCACCAGCCAGGTGAGCGGCCCCGCGCCACCATCGGCTTTGAGCTGGATGTCTTTCTCCTTCGCGTCGGCGGCGGGCAGCGGAACCGTCGCGCCATTGGGCGGAAAGCTGATTGTCGGCGGCGGCACATTGGTGGGCACGGGAACCGCCGCCTGCTGGATCTCGCGCGTGAAGCGGCGAAGTCCCGGCGGCAAGGCATCGGTTGACGTCGCGAGAATGGTCCCGGCGGGCGGCGCGGGATCGGGCGTCGTGTCCCTGGGCAGAAGACCGAACGTCTTGAGCAAAATCGGCCCTGCGGCCTCGCGTCCCACGCTGCCGACACGCGGCGCGCCATCGGCGCGGCCGACCCACACCGCAACGGTGTAGTCGTTGGAGAAGCCCGCCGACCACGCATCGCGGAAGCCATAAGAGGTGCCGGTCTTGAAGGCGATGGTGCGCTGCCTGGAGAGGCCCTGCCCCATCGCCCAACCTTCGGGCAGCGCGACGCCGGCGAGAATCTGACGCAGATAGTACGCCGCGACCGGACCAAACAGCCGATGGCTTGCGCCGTCCGGCGCGTCTTTCAGATAGCGCAGCGGCTTGGCGACGCCGGCATCCGCGATGCCGGCGTAGAGCATCGCCATGTCGGCAAGTCCGATGCCGAGGCCGCCAAGCGCCACCGGCAAGCTCGGAACATCCTTCGTCGGAAAGGCGAGACGCGCACCCGCGTTCTGCAACGCCAAGGTGAAGCGCAGCGGACCGACGCGATCCAGCACCATGACCGCAGGCACATTCAGCGACATGCGCAACGCATCGCGCGCCGTTACCGCGCCCTGGAAGCCGCCGGAGAAATCTTTTGGCGCGTAATCGCCAAAAGTGGTCGCCTGATCCTCCATCATGGTGGAGGGATGCAGGATGAGATCGTCGAACGCGAGACCGTAGATGAAGGGCTTGAGCGCAGAACCCGGCGAGCGGGAACGCCGCGCCAGATCGATCTGGCCGCTCTTGCCCCAATAATCGGTGCCGCCGACATAGGCGAGCACGTCGCGCGTTTTGTTGTCGACCACGACAATGGCGAGCGAGGCGTGATCGTCGAAATAGGCGCTCTCCTGCACCGCGAGGCGTTCGATGGATCGCTGCAGGTTGGCGTCGATATTGGTTTCGATGCGCGCCGTCTTGGCGGACGTCATCAGATGATAAGCCAGATGCGGCGCGATCATCGGCATGGCGAGGCGGATCGAGGGCACGCCTTCATGCTCGGCAACATTCACATCGCTCTGCGTGACGACGCCTTCCACCACCATGCGGTCGAGAACTTTCTTGCGGCCCGCGATGGCGGCGAGACCATGACGATCCGGCCGCAGGCGCGCGGGGGATTGCGGGAGCGCCACCAGCACCGCACTTTCAGAAAGGTCGAGCGCTTCCGGCTCCTTGTTGAAATAGGCGAGCGATGCCGCGCGGACGCCTTCGAGATTCCCACCGAAGGGCGCGAGCGTGAGATAGATCGAAAGGATCTCGTCTTTCGAATAGCGCTCTTCGAGCTGCACGGCGCGCACCATCTGGAACGCCTTGGTGATCAACCCGCGCGGACGCCGCGGCCCCAGCAACCGCGCAGCCTGCATGGAGAGCGTGGACGCGCCGGAAACGATGCGACCCGAACCGAGATATTGCGCGGCGGCACGGACAACCGCGGCGGGATCGACGCCGAAATGCTCGTCGAAATGCTTGTCCTCGTATGCCTTGAGAATCTTCAGGTAGCGCGGGTTCACATCGCGCACTTGGGTCTTGAGACGCCAGTAGCCATCCTTCGACAGGAACGGCCGCAGCAAGGTGCCGTCACGCGCGACAACTTCCGGCGACAGCGTGTTGTAGCGCGTCATGTCCGGCGGATTGGCGCGGTCGGCAGCGGCTAGCGCGCAGACGATGCCGGCGCAGGTGAATGCGCCGACGATCAGTCTCTTACGCCAAAACTCGCGCATCGCGCCTGCTTACTTCTCCGCGCCGATGGTGACATTGCCCATACTGGTGCGGGCATGGACCTGCGGCGAATACATATCCTCCACCACCGCGGCGGGCATGGCGAACGAGCCTTGCGTCACCGCGCGCGCGACATAGGCCAGGTGATAGCTCGGCGGCGGCGGGGTCGGTTTCTTGGGGTCCGGCTTCTCCTGATATTGCGAACCGATGGTGAAGGCGGCGACGAAGCGATCGTCGCGCGCATCCGCCATGGAGACGTCGCTCAAGGTGCTGAGCCACGGATAGGCTTTGCTCGCATCGCCGGAGATGGGCATTTCGATTTCCAGGCCCGCCGGCAGCAGATCGATCGCGCCCATCTGGCGATAATAGTTGTTCTGCATCTGGCCATCGATGGCGATGATCACGCGATCGTTCTGCTTGAGCGATGCGAGATCGGCGGGCTGGCCGGACATCGTCCACACCGTCTTGCGGATCGTGAGGCCGCTGGCTTCTTCCGGCAGCGGGAGAGATGGCGTGCCCTGCACCGATACGGTCCGCCACACGCCCCCATCGCCACGGTTCAGGATCGCGATGCCCCTCTGCAACTGCTGCAGCGACGGCGCGATACGCACGGCGCCCGCGCGCGGCGTCTGCGGCTGGCCATTGATCACGATATTGAGCGGCATGCGCTGTTTCGACAGCTCATAGGCCGCGCGCAGCATCCACGCCTTCTCCTGCGTGGTGGTGGCGTTGAGGCGCATGTTCACATCATCCACCCGCTTCATCAGCGCCGGAACGATATCGGTGTCGCCGCCTTCGACCGCGAGCGCCGTCGTGCCGGCCAGATCGCGCACCAGCGAGCCGTAATCATCCGTCGAATAGGTGAGCGGATCGGCAGCCATGATGAGATTGCGCGCGCGGTTGAAGGCGTAGTTCGCGCGTGAGCGGTCGCCCGCCTGCGCGGCGGCAGCCCCGGTGAGCGCGGCAGCGATGGCGTTGTTCCATTCGGCGCCACGCGTGTCGCTGAAGTAGCGCAGGTCGGACAGATTCACCTGCCCCATCTTCGACAGCACGTAGAAAGCATAGGCGCGTACGGCATCGTCATTGGAATCCGACGTGGCGGTTTGCTTCAGCCAGTTCGCGCCGCGCTTCAGCGACTCGTTGGGAACGACATAGCCTTTGGGTTTCGCCTGGTTGAGGAAATCCAGCGCGAAGACGCTGATCCATGGATCGGCGTCGCTGCCCGGGCCCCACATGCCGAAATTGCCGGCATAGTTCTGCATGTCGAGGACGGTGTTCACCGCCTCCTGGATGCGGTCGTGCAGCGCCTGGTCCTTCGGCAATCCCGCTAGACCTGCCAGATCGTTGAAATAGAGCAGCGGCATGGCGCGGCTCGTCGTCTGCTCGATGCAGCCATACGGATATTTGTCGAGCCAGCGCAGCAGGCCCGGCACGTCGTTATAGCCACGGCTGGACGAGATGTTGATCGAGGTGACCAGCGTACTCGGCACCACATCGGCGACAAGCTGCTGGTTCGCGACGAAGGTCTGCCCCGGCTTCTGGAACTGGATGTCATCGCGCGCCAGATCGAGTTGCGGCGCGCGCACCTGTATCGGCCACGAACGCTGCACCTTGAAGCCGCCGGGGCCGGTGACTTTCAGCGTGATATTCGCGATACCGAGACCACGTCCATCCAGTTCCACCGGCACGAGGATGCGCTGGCCGCGCTTGAGCGTGCGCGTGATGACCGTCTGCCCGCCCGCCGGAACGCCGACCGGGCCGGAGGTTGTCACCGTCGCAGTGTAATTGCCGTTCGGGCCTTCGACATTGTTCATGTTCAGCGCGGCCTGGCTTTTGTCGCCGGGGGCAAGGAAGCGCGGCAGCACGATGTCGGCCACGATGGGATCGCGCACCGTGAGCGGACGATCCGCATGGCCGAGCTTGTCCTTCGTCCACGCCACCGCCATCAGGCGCAATTCGCCGTTGAAATCCGGCACATCAATCGGAATTTGCGTGATGCCGCCCGCGCCCACTTTCACAAGACCGGAGAACAGCGCGACGGTTTTCGTCGGCACAACGGCGAGCGGACGCCCACCGAAGCTGTCGCCGCCCTCGCGCAACGACCCGACAGGGCCTTTCTCGGCATGGATCAGGCGCCCGTAATCGTCATGCATGCCGACGCCGAGTTTGCGCTTGCCGAAATAATAGGTGACGGGATCGGGCGATTTGTAATCGGTGAGTTGCAGGATGCCTTCATCCACCGCCGCGAGCGTGAGATAGGCCTCCTCGCCTTCCGCCGCGCCCTTGATGGTGACGGGAAGATTGATGTGCTGGCGCGGCAACATCTTCTGCGGCCCGCCGATCGTTGTGGTCAGCGTGCGATCGGAATTGTCCACGCCCAGCCATGCCACGCCGATGGAGCGCACCGGCTCGCGGCCCGTGGAGTCATTCAGCGCGCGGTAATCGGTGACGAGCACATAAGCGCCCGCGCCCCAATCCGCCGACACCGGAATGTCGATGCTGGTGCCGCCCGCCGGCGCGTTGATGAGCTTGGAGGAAAACACCTTGTCGCCCGCGACAACGACAAGCGCCTGCCCATTCGCATCCGGCTTTATGGAAACATGTGCCGTCATGCCCGCCTTGTAAGCCGGCTTGTCGGCGGCGACGGGGATGCGGTCGGGACGGTCCCCGTTCGCGCTGGCGGACCAGCCGGAATAAAAGCGATAGGAACTCGCCGCCCCGGATTTCGGATCGGTGATGGTGAGGCGATAGGTGCCATAGGGCATCTGCTGCGCGAGCTTCGCGGCTTTCGCAGCACCAATGGCGAGTGAGCCGGACGACACAAGACGGTCGCGCGTGACCGACTGGTACTTCCATTCCCCGCCCGTCTGATACCATTGATAGGTCGTGTTCTCCTTCACCCAAGTGTAGGTGAGGCCCGAGAGCGCGATGCGCTTGCCGGTTGCATCCACCGCGATGGCTTCAAAGCCTGCGCGCGCATTCTCCGCGACGGAGCCGCCGTCAAAATCCGGCAGGATGCCGATGGCGACATCATGCGTGCGCACGGGGATCTCGACGGATTTGTCGGTGGTGCGCCCGCCCGGCTCGTGAATCGAGATCGTGATCGCGGCTTTCAATGGCAAGGTCGTGTCCGCAATGTCGCCGATGGAGCCGGTCGCGGTGGTCACGCCCTGCGCGTCCGTATCGGGGACGGAGACATCCACATTCACGTCGGCGAAGGAATCGTCCACGCGGCCAAACTGGTATTTGGAGAAGGCGGGGAACGGATCGCTGTCCGTGGTGAGCTTGGCCGTGCCTTCGCCGGAAAGACCGGATGCGGGCGCGCCATAGAGGAAGCGGCTTTCCGCTTTCACATGGAAGTCTTCATTTGCGCGCAGCACTTTCTCCTGCGCGGTCAGCGTCACCTTCAAACGTTGCGGCACGAAATCGGCGACATCGAACTGCACGCGGCCCACGGCGGCGCCTTTGGGATCGATGAAGGCCGCGATCTGCCAGCGGCCATGCGGCGAGGTATTGCGCAGCGCCACGTTCCACACCGCGGTGCCGGCGGCGAGCGACTGGCCGGGCACGGTGGTGCGGGCGAACTCCATGCCGTCGGGACGCGAGGCGACCAAGGTGAGCGGCGCGACGACAGCGGCGCCGACGCGGTCGCGCAGCATTGCGGTCGCGTGGATGGTTTCGCCCGGGCGATAGACACCGCGCTCGGTATACAAATAAGCGTCGATCGGTCCGGGCGTGTCGCGGCCGCCGACGCCGCGATCCGTCAGGTCGAAAGACGGGCGGCGCAGATCGAGGAAGCTGAAATCGCTGTTCGCACCATAGGCCATCACGACGACGGGTTCGTCGCCGCCCTTGCCGTTGAACAGACCCGCATCGAAATCGGCGCGGCCCTGTCCGTTTGTCGAAACGGTCGAGAGCACATTGTTGTTGCGTGCCACCAGCGTGAGCTTCACGCCCGTGAGCGGCTTCGCCGTCGCATAAGAGCGCGCGAAGACCGCCATCCCGTTCGCGCCCTGGAATGTGGTGATCGAGATGTCGGAATCGATCACCCATTGGCTGGCCATCTGGCTGGAATCGTATTCGCCGTCATCCGTTGCTTTGACCTTCGCAGCATCCTGCGCCACGAGGACATAGGCGCCTGGCGGCTTGCCCTTCAGGATGTCGCGGATGGGGATCAGCGTGACGACGCTGTCGTTCTTGACGTTCGCCACATCCATCGTGCCCTTCCACACAACGGAGCCCTGGCTGTTTTCCAGCTGGGTCTCGTCATAGGAATAGAGCGTGGTCTGATCGACCGTGCCGCTTTCGATCTGCGAGAGCAGCCGGTCGCCGACGCGGATGATCTTCAGGCTCAGCTTGTCGATATTGATGGTGGTGACCGGTACGCCATCGGCATTGTCGCGCGGCAGCACGATGCCGCCGGAAAACCGCACCAGCGCCGGCTTGTCGCGCAACTCGACCGGAACGGTCTCTTCCTCGAACAGCTTGTCGCCCGCCTTGTCCGGCAGGCCCTTCTTCAGCGTGACGGTGTAGGTGGCGTTGAAGCTGAGACCGGCGATGCACAGCCGCGCATCGAACGGGCGCACGACGATGCGCGCGGCGGGATCAACCGTCAGGTAATCCTCGTAATGGGTGCGGCCGGAGACATCGAGCGCGCGCGTGAAGACAAGGCAGGCCTGCGGCTGCGCCCTTGAGGTGTCGATCTCGAGCCGGTGAAAGGCGAATTCGGGTGCGGCGGCCATCTCTTCGGGCGTCTGGGTGCCGGTGACGGCGGAAACGCCGTTGGCGATGCGGCCGAAGAAGCCGGTGTCCGGCTTGCTGTGCTTGCCGCCGAGGATGAAGAAAAGGCCCAATACAAGAACAACGACGCCGGCTATGGCCGCGCCGATGATATGATTCCGATTGAACATGATCGCCCCCGAGCCACCGCGTTCTGCGGCGTCTCAAAACCTATCGCCGGCGAGTGATTCCGGCAATTCGGGACGATCACAGAAGATGTTGGCGGAGCTGTGTCGGAGTTGGGGAAAAGCGGCGTCGAACGCGAATTATTCAGCCGGGTGCGGTCATCGTCCCGGCGGCGACCTTCGCCATGATGGTGCGCCGGATGACGGCGCGCATCGTCACATATTGGATGAGGAAGAGCACCAGCGGCCCCACGGTCGGCACGAAGGCGTTGTAGGGCGCCCATTCCTTCAAGCCGTAACGCCAGGCGATGAAGAGATTGCCCACCGCCATCGCATAATAGAGGGCTGACCACATGTAGCCCCACATCACCAGGAAGCCTTCCGATGCGTGCTCCTTGACGATGGGCGGCATGTAACGAAGCTGCCAGCCGCGTTGCAGCATGACGGTGGCGATGGCGAAGCCCGCGATGCTGGGCTTGATCATAACAAAGCGCGGATCCTTGGTGAGCAACGTTGCGGCACCCAACACGATCACCAGCGCAAAGCTGGCATATTGCATCGTTGCGAAATTGTGGCGGCGCATTTTGAGCCAGATGAATTGCAGCACGCCGGTAGCGATGCCAGCACCGGTGGCGGTGATGATGTCATCGGTGACTTCATAGATCGCGATGAAGATGATCGTGGACAAAAAGTCCCCGACGAGCGGTTTGAACGCCCGGAGCAAATTCATCATGTGCGCATTCCCGTTTGTTTACGCTGGGCGCCAGTTGCCGTGGAAGCCGAAAGGAATGCGGCGCGGCAGCAGCGCCTCGCCGACCGGACCTTTGGCGACATCCTGGGCGTCGAAGACCACGAAGCCGCTCTTGTCGGTGGAGGGATGATAGACGGTCGTGACCAACCAGCCATCGCCTTCGCCGGCAGTTGCAGAACGCGGTACGAAGATCGGCTCACCCGGCATCCCATCCTTGAAGGTGTAGACGGATTTTTTCCCCGTCCTGAAATCCATATGGGCGATGGAATCGAATTTTACATCGGTGCCGTAGCGGGAATTGGCGGCAAAATAGCCGTGGCGGTATGCGAGGCCTGCATGGCGTTCATCGAGCCGCGGGAATTCGCCCGGCAGGTCGTCGATATATTCGCGCTTGATGGTGTTGGTGTTGTCCGCCAGATCGAACGTCCAGCGTGACAGCCTTGCGCCGGATTGTTTGCCGGGGCTGCCATCCGCATTGGGGAAGAGCGGCGCGACGTCGTATTGCATGACATCGACATAAATCTTGTCGCCGTCTTCCCACATGTTCATCGGGTGGAAGACATAGCAGGCATCCGTCGTGAACCATCGGATCGACTTCACGTCGCCATCGCGGCGCATGACGCCGACATGGCTGCCCTTCTCCGGCTCCCACGCAAAAGCAGGCTTGCCGTTCATCGCGCGATTGAGATCGCCTGTCAGCGGCAGCACGGGAAACAGCACATGATTCCGCGTGACGAAGAAGTCGTGCACCATGCTGCAGAATGGTGCTTCGAACATGTCGAGGCGCGTCACGGTGCCGTTCTTGTCGGCGACACCATAGGCGAGCTTGTTCGAGAAGAAGCCCGGACCGGCGGAATAACCAAAATAGACCATCTCGCCGGTTTCGGGATCCATCTTGGGATGGGCGGTGAAGCGCAGCGCTTCGCGCGTGTAATCGCGATAGCCGCGCGACTCCAATGTGACGGGATCAAGCTCGAAGGGATTGTGGCCCTCTTCCAGCGCGAGCAGCCGATTGCCGTGCCACACAATGTTGGTGTTGCCGACACCACCATCCTTGCCGACCACGGAGGGATCGGAGGTCATCGGATTGCCGAAGGTGCCGAACAGGGAACGCCCGGCTTCCTTCTCCATCAAATACTTGTTCGTGTGCACATAGCGGTTCAGGTAGGAAACTCCGCCATCCGCGATGTGGAAGCCATGGATCATGCCGTCGCCTGCGAACCAGTGATGGTTCGGGTCGCGCGGCTCGAACTGGGGATTTGGACCGTTGCGGTAGTAGCTGCCACGCAGCGTTTTGGGGATTTCGCCGGTGATGGACAGTTTTGGGAAATCGTCTTCGCTGCGAACCGGCGCGAAATTGCCCGTGAGATACGGATTCAATCGGACAGGCGCGTTCATGTTGAACCTCCCAAACATCTCATTTTCAATTTACTTCGTAAATCAATAAGATCAGTGGTAGGTGGTTTCAACCCCGGAACTGGAATTTTTTATGCCCCGTACATTATCGACCGCCGAAGTCGCCGATTTCCGCGAAAAACTTTGCGACGTGGCGGCGCGCATGTTCGCCGAACGCGGCAAAGACGGCTTCACAATGCGCGAGCTCGCGTCGGAACTGGGCGTCAGCCCGATGACGCCGTACCGCTATTTCCATGACAAAGATGAGATCCTCGCCGCCGTTCGCGCGCGCGTCTTCCTGCACTTCGCCGTGACGCTGGAGCAGGCTTACGGCGCACCCGGCGATGCGGGCGAGCGGGGGCAAGCGGCCGGCGAAGCTTACATCCGCTTCGCGCTCGAGAATCCTGCGTCCTACAAGCTGATGTTCGACATGAGTCAGCCCGAGGACGAAAAATATCCCGAACTCGCGCAAGCCGCCGCGCGCGCGCGCAAGACCATGACGCGCCACATTCCTGCTATGATCGAAGCGGGCATGCTGGAAGGCGATCCCGAAGTCATCGGGCATGTGTTCTGGGTGATCCTGCACGGCGTGGTGACATTGCAGCTCGCGGGCAAGCTCGATCCGGAATGCGACATGCGCAAGATTCTGGACGCAGCGTTCGGCGCCGTCACCAAAGGCCTGCACCCCGCCACGAAATGCTAGTTGTGATAGACGCCGTAGAGCGCGGCGAAGCCTGAGAGCGGGCCGAGCACCGACAGCGCATCCCAGAACAAGCTGGATCTGATGCGGATGATGTCGCCCGGATAGATCGGAGTCGGGCCGTCGCCATCGACATAGGTTTCTTTCGTGTCACCGGCATGGCGCACATAGAAACCGCTCTCCACAGCCTTGTCCGTATAGCCACCCGCATCCGCAACGGCGTTCTGCACGCTCATGCCATCGACATAGGGATAGGAGCCCGGGCGGTTCACTTCACCCAGCACATAGAAGGGACGGTATTGCGTGACTTCCACATTCACGCGCGGCTCTTTCAGATAGCCGTCCGCGAATTTCGCGGTGATGGCGCGTTCGACTTCATTGGGCGAAAGACCCGAGACCTTCACCTGGCCGATGAGCGGCAGGCTGATAAAGCCATTGCCGTCCACATCGAACGTGCCGCCCAGATCGTCTTCGCCGTAAACGATGACGCGCAGCTTGTCGCCGGTGCCGAGCTTGTAGGTTTCCGCAATGGATGCCGGCGGCTGGAAGGCGGCCGGCTGTGCCGTGGCCGTCTGCGCGCGCGCGTCGCCGATACTCGCGGCCACCGCAAGCGTCACCGCTGCGGCCGCCACCAGATGCCGGACAAAGCCTGGAATCCGCGCCCTTCTCATGGCGCCAGAATAAGGTGGAAGGACTTGATAAAATCCTACGGAAACCTTGCGGTTTCTGTACCGTTTTGGGGCGCCCCCCGCAGTACGCACCCGCAGCCGGGCGGCCTGGAGGCCTATGACTGGCGGTTGGTCCACCACAGGCTGAACATCGACAGCGCATAGAGAAAGCGCCCATGGTCGCGCTTGCCCTCGCGATGCTCGGCGAACAGGGCATCGACCGCATTCCGGTCCAGATAGCCGAGCTCCGCCGCGCCGCCGTCGCGCCAAAGCTCCATCGCATAGCGTCCGAAGTCGCCGTCGAACCATTCGGCGAGCGGAATCTGGAAGCCCTGCTTGCGGCGATCGACGATGCCATCCGGCACCCAGGGCCGGATCGCCTCGCGGAGAATGTACTTGCCGACATTGCCCTTGATCTTCATCTCGCGCGGAACGCCCATCGCCCAATCGACCAGCGTGGGGCTCAGCATCGGCACGCGCACTTCAAGCGAGTTCGCCATGCTCGCGCGATCGACCTTGGTCAGCATCGCGCATGGCAGATTGAGCATCAGGTCCGCGAAGGCGAATTGCTCGACGGTATCGGATGAGATGGTGCGGGCCGGATCGGAAAAATATTCGTCCCTCCAGCGCTCATAGACGTCGGATGGTTCGAACGCGGCTTGCAACTCCGCACTCAGGACGCGGCGCCGCAGCTGGACCGACGTGATCTGCGTCTTGGCGAAGAAGCGGCTGACGCCATCGGGAAGCGCCGCCGTGCCGACAGCCTTCTGCCAGCGGCTCAGCTGGCGATTGAATTGCCGATAAGGCGTCGGCGGGATGGCGACGATTCCTTGCGCGGCATAGCGCACGAAAGCAGGCAGCGAGCCGATCGCGCGTTCCGTCAAATGGCGTTTGTAGCCCATGAAAAGCTCGTCGCCGCCATCCCCCGACAAGACCACCTTCACGCGCTCGCTGGCGATCTGGCTGGCATACCAGGTCGGCACGGCGGACGGATCGGCGAAGGGTTCGTCATAGGCGCGTTGAAGGCGCGGCAGCAATTCGCGCGCGTCGGCAAGGTCGATGATGCGCGTGGTATGATCGCAACCCAGATGACGGGCGACCGCTTCGGCATGGGGCGCTTCGTTGTAGCGCGCGATGGGAAAGCCGATCGTGAATGTCTTGACCGGCGCGCTTGTGAGGCGCGTCATCGCCGCCACCACCGCGGATGAATCGATGCCGCCCGACAAGAACGCGCCGACTTCGACATCGGCCAGCAGGTGACGCTCCACTGTCGCCAGCCATCGTTCGCGGAATTCTTCGATCCAGTCCTGTTCGCTCCTCCGCTCCGCTGTGCGGTAAGCCGGATGCCAAAATCTGGTCAGGCGTGCTTCACCGACCGGACCAAGGGTCAACACATGGCCCGGCGGCAAGGTTCGCACCTGCGTGTAGATAGACCGATCGGTACGAACGTGACCGAAGCTGAAGAAGTCGTGGACGGCGCGCGGATCGACGTCGAACCGGTGCATCGGCAAAGGCATCAACGCCTTCAGCTCGGAACCAAAGGCGAGGCCGCCATTCTGTTCGGTGTAATAGAGCGGCTTGATCCCGACCGGATCGCGCGCAAGCGTCAGGCGACGCTCCTGGCGATCCCAGATGGCGACGGCGAACATGCCGTCCAGACGGGACCACGCATCGTCGCCCCATTCGCGATAGGCCGCCAGGATCGTCTCGGTGTCGCTGTGCGTGTGAAAGCTGTGGCCACGCCGCGCCAGATCCTCGCGCAGCGCCGGGTGGGTGTAGATTTCACCGTTGAAGATGATGGCAAAACGACCGTCGGGCGTTTCGATAGGCTGATGTCCGCCCGCGACGTCGATGATGCTGAGCCGCCGCATCCCGAATCCGAAATCGCCATCGATCAGCATGCCTTCATCGTCGGGACCGCGATGGCGGATCGTGTCGCACTGCGCCGCGATCGAATCGCGCGTCACGCTATGGGAGCCGCGCGCGTACCAGCCTGCTATGCCACACATGCCAACCAACTTGCTTTGATGAGACGCCGCGCTGGCGAGATCATCGGTTAGGGCCGACGCCTCCAGCAGGCGGCGATCATATTCAGGAACTTGGTGGTGGTGGGCGCGACAGGGATCGAACCTGTGACCCCTTCCATGTCAAGGAAGTGCTCTCCCGCTGAGCTACGCGCCCGTCCAAACGGGGCGGCACGTATAGCCTCCGGCTCCCGAATAAGGCAAGCCGGACAGTCCATGTGGACTGCCCGGCCCGGAGCAAGGCACAAACTCTGAATTAACGAGCCTGTTTCAGGTCGAATTTGACCGCGGCCTGGGTGGTGGAGGGCACCGCCACACCGCCCTGCATGGCGGGTTTGTAGCGCCAATGCGCCTTCACCCAGCCAACAGCGGTCTGGTCTAGCTCCGGAAAGCCGCTCGACGTGGCAATCTGCGCGGCAGAGACCGAACCGTCAGCGGCCACCGTGATCGACAAGATCACCGTGCCCTGCTGGCCCAGTCTGCGCGCCATCGGCGGATAAGGCGGCGTGCTGTGGGTGCTGCTCACGCCCGACGCCGAGCTGTCGGCTTGCACCGGCTGCGGCTGTTGCGGCGGAACCTGAATGTTCTGTGCATTCGGATCCGGCGCTATCTGGATGACAGGCTCCGGCGTCTGCTCTGTCGGAATGACCTTCGCCATTTGCGTGGGCGGCGGCGCAACCTGTTTGGGCTGCACTTGCGGCTCGTCGATCACTTTGGCTTGCAGTACCGGCGGAACGAATTTGGTAAACTTGATTGCAAGACCGCTCGCCAGCGCCCACACCAGAACACCGTTCAAAGCGACAGCCAGACCGATACCAGCATAACGGCGCCAGCCGGCGTTCTGCTCGGCAAGCGGCGTATGCATCATCAATGCGGGATTGTTCATCGAAATGCTCCCCGTTCAAAAAAGTTGCGCGGGTCACAGCAGGCCGGAACATCGTCCCGGCACGGCCGTGACCCTATGATCACAACGCTGAATTGTGGCAGCGAACGGGTATTTGGACGGCGATTTCACGGAACAATCGTGAAACCCTTAGCGCGCGTTGCGCAGATCGAACCGCACATCCGCGAGAACCGAAGATGCCACGGGCTTGCCGTCATGCGTTGCGGGCGCATAGCGCCAATGCTTCGCGACCCAACTCACAGCGGCGCTGTCGAGACGCTCGCTGCCGCTCGTCTTCAGGACATTGACGGCGTGAATCTTGCCGCCGCTATCCAACGCGATGTGCAGACGCACCGTGCCTTCCTCGCCCAGCCGCACCGAGAGAGGCGGATAAGGCGGCGTGGTGTGCGTGCCGGCGATGCCGCGTGCGAGCGTCGGCGCGATCGCAGATGCGGCTTCAACCGGAGCCGCAGGCGGAGTCGAAGTCGGACGCTCGGGCGCGACAGCCGGCTTTTCAACGGCAACTGCGGTGATAGCGTTCGGCGCCGGCGGCGTGTGCGCGATCACGATGTTCGGAACAGGAATCTGCGGCACGTTCTGCGGCGCCACCAGTTCCGGCGCCGGCGGCGGCGGAAGTTCGGGCCGTGAGACCTGCTGCGGCTTCACCACATCCACTTGAAGCACGGTGGGAATCTGTTCGACGAAACGAACGGCAAGGCCGCTTGCGAGGCCATAGATCAACGCCAGGTGCACGGCGCCGGCAAAGCCGATGGCCGCCCAACGACGGGGGCTTACACCCGCAGGCTCTGACATCGGAACAAAAGGAACTCTCTGCATCGCAACCTCCGTGCGCAGAGGGTTGCCTTTTGCGGGCGGCCCTCAGCGCCGCTTCATGTCAATAGACATGTGGGTATCGAAGCGCGGAAATTCAACAGTTGCGGCAGGTTACGCCGCAATCATGCGTTCCACTTCCTGCACGATTTCGCGCAGATGGAACGGCTTGGAAAGAACCTTCGCCTGTTTCGGCGCCTGCGATGAGGGATGCAGCGCCACGGCCGCAAAGCCGGTGATGAACATGATCTTCAGCGCGCTATCCATTTCCGCCGCGCGCTTGGCCAGCTCGATGCCATCCATGCCGGGCATGACGATGTCGGTGAGCAGAAGATCGAAGCGGAATCCCTTGAGGCAGTTGAACGCTTCGTCACCATCCCCGAAATCGGTGACCGTATGACCGGCCTTCACCAGCGCAGCCGCGAGGAATCGCCGAAGCGACTCGTCGTCTTCCGCCAGTAGAATATGCGCCATGGTCAATGGATCCCCTCGCGGGGAATAAAGCCTATAAACGGCGGTGGGTAAATGTCGTTAACGCGCAGCCTTCCCGCGCCCCGCAAGGGTTGATCGGGGGGCCGCAGCGGTGGTCCACTCCACCGCGCAAGTATCGGAATCGGCAGCGTTCAATGGCACGGGACGGCACACAGCGGACGAAAGGGCAGGACCCTACGCTCGAAAGCCTGCATATGCGCGGTTTCGATCTTTTTTTGCCGCAGCGCCAGCAGGTGCCTTTTGTTTTCGCATCCCCCCATTCCGGGCGTGTTTATCCGCGAAGCTTCATGGCGGCCAGCCGGTTGAGCGCGATCGGACTGCGCCGTTCGGAGGATGCGTTTGTGGACGAGTTGTTCGCCAGCGCCGTCACATTCGGTGCGCCGATGATCGCGGCGCGCTTTCCGCGCGCCTATCTGGACGCCAATCGCGCGCCGGGCGAACTGGATCCGGCAATGTTCGATGAAGCGCTGGCCGTTCCGATCGATTCGCCGGGCCCGCGCGTCAATGCCGGACTGGGCGTGATCCCCCGCGTCGTGCGCGACGGCGCGGAAATCTATTCGGAAAAACTTCCAGCATGGGAAGCCGAAGAGCGGCTGTCGCGGCTTTATCGTCCCTATCATGCGGCGCTGGCGCGAATGCTCGAAGAGACGCGCGCGCGGTTCGGCTGCGCGGTGCTGATCGACTGCCATTCCATGCCATCGGCGGCCGCCATTCCCGACGCCGTGCTGGGCGATCGCTATGGAATGTCGGCATCGCATGCGCTTATGCGCCGCGCCGAGCATGACTTCGAACGCCATGGATTCAACGTCGCGCGCAACACGCCTTATGCCGGCGGCTATTCCACCCACATCTATGGCCGCCCGATGCTGGGCCACCATGCGCTGCAGATCGAGATCAACCGCGCGCTTTATCTGGACGAGGAGCGCATCCAGCCCAACGCGCGCTTTGGCGATCTCGCCAACCGCATCAGCGATGTGCTGCGCGACCTGACATCGATCGAGCCGGCGTTGTTGCGGCCCGCCAGCCCACGCGCCTGGGCCGCAGAATGAAACAAGCCGCCGGATCGTCCGGCGGCCTGTTCACAAAACTTCGGAAGGCGGATCAGCTGAAGGATTGCAGCCAGGTCGCCTCATCCACTTCCTCGACCACGACGCGGATGTAGCAATAGCCAAGCACGTGGCGGAACAGGCGGCGCACGACCTTGCCGCGATAGTTTTCACGCTCGCCCATGCGGCTGCGCGGAATATCCACATAGTCACCGATGTTCGGGACCAAGCCGAAGCCTGCCTCGTCGCCCAGAACCAGATCCGCGGAGGTGCCGATTTCTTCGGCCTTTGAGGCACCCTTGGCCAGAAACGTGTAGTCGATCTCGTATTTCACAGTGCAATCCTTTGGCAGAAGAGGAATGGCGCATCGTTGCGATGCGACCGCGTGCCCGTCAACCGCAAAGCTTCGTGATCGGGCGGGGGTGGCCAGAAAAAAGGCCGCTCCCAAAGGAGCGGCCAAGTTCAGGGAGGAAACGCCCAGAAAGGGCCACGGCATTTCGCGCGAGCGCGTCATACCGCGTTGCAACAATATGGCAGCGAAAATCGTCCTTGCCAAGCAGGTTCCGTCACGGAAATTATGAAAATCATAATAAATTCCGAGCGCTAGATAAAAGGGCAAATACAGCTCAGATTTTGTGCGGTGCGGCATAAATTAACGATTTCAAACACTTTCGCCCCTGATTCACGAAACGATTATCGCGTTGCAACAACACCGTCGTGAATGACGGGCATCTGGGTGCCACAGGCCTTCCAATGATTCGGAGACCGATATGGCTGCAAATGCCTGGGCACGGGACCTCTACAAGGCTCCTGCCGCGTTCGATGGCAACTCACCGCTTCCCTTTCCCCTGCCAGCCCGCCGTGCGCGCGGGACGTCCCAAGCGCACCGCATCCGTCAGCACCGCACGATCTTCATTTCCGATACCCATCTGGGAACGCGCGGCTGCAAGGCCGAGGCGCTCGCAGACTTCCTGTCGAAAAACAATTGCCGCACGCTGTATCTGGTCGGCGACATCGTCGATGGCTGGCGCCTGAAACATCGCTGGTACTGGCCCGACGCGCACAACCGGGTGCTGGAGGAGATCCTGCACAAGATCGATAGCGGCACGCGCGTCATCTATGTGCCGGGCAATCACGACGAAGTGCTGCGCCACTACTGCGGCCGCGAGATCGCCGGCGTCGAGCTGATGCGCGAGACGGTGCACGAAACCGCGGATGGGCGCCGGCTTCTGGTTCTGCATGGCGATCATTTCGACGGTGTGATCGCGTATGCCCGCTGGCTCGCCTTCCTGGGTGACTGGGCCTACACGCGCGCGCTCGAGCTGAACGAAGTTTGCGCCGTGGTGCGTAAGGCGTTCGGCCTGCCCTACTGGTCGCTATCCGCCTATCTGAAGAACAAGGTGAAGAATGCGGTCGAATATATCTGCCGTTTCGAGAATGCCGTTGTCGAAGACGCGCGCAAGCGTGGTCTCGACGGCGTCGTGTGCGGTCATATTCATCACGCGGCGATCCGGGACATCGACGGCATCCTCTACACCAATGACGGCGACTGGGTTGAAAGCTGCACCGCCCTCACCGAAGATGCCCGCGGAAATCTGGAGATTCTCCACTGGGCAACTCCGCAAGCAGAGCCCGCGCCAGCCTTCATTCCAGAACCCGCGGAAGGACTGGCCATCCCAGCCTGAGGCTTTGACGGCCGCGCTGCGCCATGAGCGCGTGATGATTGTCACCGATGCCTGGAAACCGCAGGTCAACGGTGTTGTCCGCACCATGGAAATTTTGGGCGAAGACCTGAAGGCGCTGGGCCATGACGTGCGCTATGCGACGCCGGAAGGCCGCTTCACGATTGCGATGCCGACCTACAAAGAGATCCGGCTCGCGATCTTTCCGCGCAAGAGTCTGGAAAAGATGATCGCGGACTTCCAACCGACCGCGATCCACATCGCCACCGAAGGCACGCTCGGACTTTCGGCCCGCGCGATCTGCGTGAAGCGGAAAATTCCCTTCACGACGTCGTTTCACACGCGCTTCCCCGAATATGTGAAAGCGCGCTTTCCTTTCGTGCCGATCGGCCTCGTCTATTCCTTCCTGCGCTGGTTCCACGGACCCGCGACCGCGATGATGGTCGCAACCCCATCGCTGCTGCGCGAGATGGAAGAGCACGGTTTCCGCAACCTGAAGATCTGGTCGCGCGGCGTGGATGTCGAACAGTTCCGCCCCATTGCGGATGCAACGTTGCCTTTTCTCCGGCCGATCTGGCTTTCCGTCGGACGCGTCGCCGTGGAGAAGAATCTCGAAGCGTTTCTGGCGCTCGATCTGCCCGGCACGAAGGTGGTGGTCGGCGACGGACCGGCGCGCGCGGCGCTTTCGAAGAAATATCCCGGTGTGAAATTCCTCGGACCCAAGACCGGCGAAGACCTTGTGCGCGCTTATGCGGCCAGCGACGTGTTCGTGTTTCCCAGCAAGACCGACACCTTCGGCCTGGTCATTCTCGAAGCGCTGGCTTGCGGCGTTCCGGTTGCCGCCTACCCGGTGCAGGGACCGCTGGATGTCGTCGGCAATGCTGCGTGCGGCGCACTCGACACCGATCTGCGGGCGGCCTGTCTGCGGGCGCTGGAAATTCCGCGGGCGGATGCGCGCGCCTTTGCGGTCACCCGGTCCTGGCGTGCCTGCACCGAGCAGTTCCTCGCCAACCTGCCCTAGGTTGGCCACCACGCGACCCGGAGGTTCCTCCCAATGCCCGAACCTGAGCCGGAATAGAGAACGGCCCGTCACAGGCGGAATAGCCGCCATTCCGCAGCCTCCGCGCCCCCGTGGGGCGCCGGTTGCAACCGTCGATCCGCCGCGTTGCGGGCGCGCAAAGCGCCAAGTAAGAAAGTGCCGCCCCAACCGGTTCGCCCAAGTCCATGAATTTGCCCCACCCCACCGACCGCGCCAGATGGCTCGCGCCGCAGGAGGTTCTTTTTCTGGGCGCGGTGATCCTGGCCTGGGCGATCCTCGTCGTCTCGCTGGGCAAGGACACGTCCTGGGATTTCCGCAACTATCACTGGTACATCCCCTACGCGCTTTTGAACCACCGTATGGGTTTCGACATTGCGGTGGCGCATCAGGCGACCTTCTACAATCCCACGCTCGATATTCCGTTCTATCTTCTGGCGAACCATTTCCCGGCTTGGTTTGCGCTGGGCATCCTGGGTGCCGTGCAGGGATCGAATGTGATCCCGCTCTATCTGACCGCGCGCTCGACATTGCGCGGCGAAGACAACCGGACGCTGGCCACTATTCTCACCATGCTCTGCATGACGGGTGGCCTGACGCTCGGTCTGGCGGGCACGACCTATTACGACAACATCCTCAGCGTGCTGACGCTGACAAGTCTTGCGATCGTAGTGACCAACCGCGAGAGGCTCGCCGCCGGTACACTGCGCCAGGGCATGATGATCGCGCTCGCAGCCGGGCTGGTCGTCGGTTGCGCGGTGGGGCTGAAACTGCCGCAAGCACCCTTCGCGCTCGGCCTCGCCGGTGCGCTGGCCTTCGTGCGCGGCAGCTGGCAACAGCGCGCCACGCGCGTCCTTGCCGCCGGTATCGGCGGCCTGGTGGGGCTGGCGGTGTTCTCCGGCTATTGGTGGCTTGAGATGTACCACGTCACCGGCAATCCGTTGTTCCCCTACTTCAACCAGTATTTCGACTCGCCGCTCGCGTTGAGCGCATCCTATCGCGACCTGCGTTTCATTCCGACGACATGGCCGCACCGGCTTCTCTATCCATTGCTGTTCACGCTGGACTGGCGCGTCGCCGACGATCTGGCCTATTCCGATATTCGCGTCGTGTTGGCCTATATCCTCGGCATTGCGACGATTCCGATTCTGATCTTCTCCAGGGGCAAGCGGGGACAATTGGTGGATGCCGGCGCCGCGGCACCGCTGTTTGCGTTTGCCGTCGTTTCCTACATCGCATGGATCAGCGTCTTCGCGATCTATCGCTACATCCTCGCGCTCGAAATGCTCGCGCCGCTTCTGGTGACCTGCGCCGTCGGCCTGTGGCCTTTGTCGCGCCGCGTGCAACTGACCGTGTTGGGCGTCCTGGGCGTACTGGCCATGGCGTTCACGCGCCCCGGCTGGCTGGAACGCGCGCCCGTCGATGACCCTTATGTGCAGGTCAAACTGCCCGCCATTCCCAATCCCGACCACACGCTGATTCTCATGGCCGGCGAAGCGCCCATGGGCTATCTCGTTCCGTCTCTGCCGCACCAGATTCCCGTGTTGCGCATCGACGGCTGGATGATCACGCCGGAGGACGGCTCCAAGCTGACCGCGTCCACCAAGAAACATGTCCATTATTTCAAGGGCGACCTTTACCTCATCGCCGAAGACTATGAGATCGGGCGCGCGACGGAGGCCTTGGAAGACTATGGCCTTACGATGCGCTATCCTGAATGCCAGGAAATCAGGGCCAATCTCGGCGGCCCTTACAAATTCTGCCCCCTCGAACGCCTGACGGACAACAAGCCATGAGCGAAACGTCTCCGCGCATCGCCGTTCTCATTCCCTGTTACAATGAGGAAGCGGCCATCGCGCAAACGGTGACCGACTTCCGCGCGGCGTTGCCGATGGCGACGGTGTATGTCTACGACAACAACTCCAGCGATCAGACCGTCGCGCGGGCCAAGGAAGCCGGCGCCGTCGTGCGCAGCGAGCCGCGGCAGGGCAAGGGCAATGTGGTCCGCCGCATGTTCGCGGACATCGAGGCCGATGTTTATGTGCTGACCGACGGTGACGACACCTACGACGCATCCGTTGCGCCGTCGCTGGTGCAGACCTTGCTCGACGGCGCCTACGACATCATTTCCGGACGGCGCATCGCGACGGCCAAGGACGCCTATCGGGCGGGACATGTTCTGGGCAACAAGCTCCTCACCGGCCTGACCGCGTTGATGTTCAACGTCCATCTGAAGGACATGCTCACCGGCTATCGCATCATGTCGCGCCGCTTCGTGAAGAGCTTTCCGTTCACCTCGGCGGGCTTCGGCATTGAAACAGAACTGACGGTTCATGCCGTGCGCCTGCTGATGCCGATGGTGGAGATCGACACCAAATACAAGGAGCGGCCGGAAGGCTCCGTAAGCAAGCTCAGTACCTACAAGGACGGGTTCAAGATTCTCTTCACGATCATCTCGCTGGTGCGCGAGGAACGGCCCTTCATCTTCTTCGGCGGATTGTTTGCGATCTTCGCGATCCTGTCGCTGATCCTGGGCATTCCGGTGGTGCTGGAATATGTCGAGACCGGCTATGTGCCGCGGCTGCCGACGGCAGTTCTGTCGGTGGCGCTGATGCTGCTGGCGTTCCTGTCGCTCTTCAGCGGCTTGATCCTCGACACGGTGACGCGCGGGCGCTGGGAGTTGAAACGGCTTGCCTATCTCGGCATCACCGGCCCGCGGAGCCTGAACAAGCCGTGACGCTGTTGCAGCGTCTGCGCGATTCGCAATTCCTGCGTTTCGCCATCGTCGGTGGCCTCGGATTCTTCGTGAACGAAGCGGTGCTCTTCGGCGCGCTGCACTTCCTGAAATTGAATGCCTATACCGGCGGCATTTTCGCGTTTCTCGTCACGGTTACCTTCACCTGGGGCGGAAACCGGCTTCTCACGTTCCGCGAAGCGGCGGCGCATCGCGTCCGCGACATCCTCGAGGAATGGTTTCGCTTCGTGGCCGCGAACACGCTCGGCTTCTGCGCCAATTATGCCGTCTACGCGGCGCTGGTGACCTTCGCGCCACCACCGCTGAACAGCCCTTATCTCGCGCTCGCCTTTGGAACGCTGGTGGGGCTGGTGTTCAATTTCACGCTGTCCAAGCGCTTCGTGTTTCGCGCCGGCTGATCAGCTTTTCTTCGCGATACCGTCCAGAACCGCGGCGCCGCCCGGTCCATCGACATCCACCCGCGTGGTCTCCGTGAGCCGCGCCATCGTCATGTAGAAGCCGCAGGTGATGATGATCTCGACAATCTCTTGCGAGGAGAAATGCGTTTTCGCCGCGGCAACGGTGCCTTCAGCCGCGCGCACATCGCGGATGACTTCCTGCGCAAGCTTCAGCATCGCTTTCTCTTTTGGGCTGAATTCGGGCCCGTCGATTCGCGCCGCTTCCAGCGCGGCGATCTGATCTTTCCGGCAACCCGCATGCTCGGCGATCGGCACATGCTGCACCCATTCATATTCGCCGCGTTCCAGCCGGGCGACGAGCAGGATGATCAGTTCGCGCAGGTCCGCACGCAGCTTCTGCCGCCCCAATATGTTGCCGCCGAAGCGCAGGCCGGACGTAAACATTTCCGGCGCATTCGCCCACATGCGGAAGATGTTGAGCTTGCGCGGCAGGCGGTCGAACGCCTCCTTCGCTTTCTCGGGAAGCCCGGACGTGTCGGCATAGGGGATGAGCGGCATCGAGTTTCTCCATATTGGCTGACGCCAGCATGGCGGAAGTTCGTGTCAGTCGGCAACCTGGGCGGCGTGCGGATCGACAATCACCGATTTTGCAATGGCAAACACGGGCATGCCGGGCTTGAGGCCGAGACGCTGCGACGAGGCGCGCGTGATGCGGGCTACAAAGCGCGCGCGGCCGCAGAGAAGCTGGACGTCGGCATGGCTGGCGTCCGTTTCGCGCACCGCCGTGACGCTGCAGAGCAGCACATTGTTGGCGCTGATGGTGCGCGGCTCTTCGGTGGCCAGCATCACGTCTTCCGCGCGGATGCGCACGCGCAGGCGTTGACCTGTCGGGTGCCGCAGCAACGGAACGATCAGCTGCCCGCCATCGAATGCCAGGACGCTCAGCCCCGCGCTTTGCCGATGCGCGGACACCCGTGTGTCGATCACCGCGCCAAAGGACGGCGCACCGGTGAGCGCGGAAATATCCAGATCGGCGAGGATGTCGAACACTGGACCTTGCGCCGCGACGGCACCACCCTTGATGACGATCACGCTGTCGGCCAATCGCGCGACTTCGTCCAGCGAATGGCTGACATAGAGCATCGGCAGCTTCGCTTCGTCGCGCAGCCTTTCGAGATAGGGAAATATTTCGGCCTTGCGCGCGGCATCGAGCGCGGCGAGCGGCTCGTCCAGCAACAGGATGCGCGGCGACGACAGGAGCGCGCGGCCGAGCGCAACACGGCTTTTCTCGCCGCCGGAAAGCTTGGCCGGGCGGCGCGCCAGCAGAGACTCCAGACCGAGAAGCGAGACGATGCGCGCGAATTCCGCTTCTTCCGCCTGGATGGGCGCGCGCCGCCAGCCGAAACGCAGATTGCCTTCCACACTCATATGCGGAAACAGCCGCGCGTCCTGAAAGACATAGCCCACACGGCGCAGCTGCGGCGGGACGCAGATCCGCGATTGGGTGTCGAGCACGGTCTCGCCGCCGATGACGATGTTGCCTTGCTGCGGGCGGAGCAAGCCGGCGATGGCGTTCACGATGCTGGTCTTGCCCGAACCCGATGGGCCGAACAGTGCGGTGATGCCGGACTGCTCAACGGCGAAATTGGCGGCGAGTTGAAAGCCGCCGAAATCGTGACGGATACGGACCGAGATGCTCATCGCCCAGCGAACACCCTTATGCGGCGATCGGCGAACTCCGCCAATGTCACGCCGATAAGCGCGAGGATGATGGCGAGAAGGGACAGGCGCGCCGCTTCCGCTTCGCCGCCGGGCGATTGCAAGGCGCTGTAGATCGCAAGCGGCAAGGTGCGCGTTTCGCCCGGAATATTGGAAACGAAGGTGATGATCGCGCCGAACTCGCCAAGGCAGGCGGCGAAAGCGGTGATGGCGCCCGCGATGATACCGGGCAGCGCCAATGGCAGCGTGAGATTGATGAAACGATCCAACGCGCCGGCGCCCAGAGTTTTGGCGGCATCGCCGATGCCCGAATCGATCGCCTCGATGGAGAGGCGGATCGCGCGGAACTGAAACGGAAAGGTGATGATGCCGGACGCCAAGGCCGCACCCGTCCAGGAAAACGCAAAGCGGATTCCAAAATGCTCCAGCAGCCATGCGCCGACAGGCGCGCGCGTGCCCAGGACCACCAGCAGCAGATAACCGACGACGACGGGCGGCAGAACCATGGGAAGATGCAACGCGCCATCGATGATCGACTTGCCGGGAAAGCGGCGATGGGCGAGCAGCGCGGCAAGCGCAAGCGCGATGGGCAACGCGCACGCCACCGCCACGGCGGAGATGCGCAGACTCAAAAGAAGAGCTTCGACTTCGGCGGGCGAAAGCATGAGCGCGGTTCGGAAACGAAAGAGGCAGGCTCTGCCTTAGCATGGTTAAGGTCGGCCCGCATGCTTGACCTGTCACCAAGGCGCTTTACCGTTACCGCCGATGGGCATGCGAGGGGGATCGGTGCGTAAGCTCGCCGCGGCGCTCGGCTTTGCCGCATTCACCGTTACGCTTCTCGGCGCGGCGGATCAGATGCCGCAGCCCGGCCCCTTGCCCGGCCCCCGGATCGCGCCGCCATCCAGCACATCCCAGACCGCAACGGCACCGCAAGCGATCGTCGAAGGCTACAGCAACAGCACCTATCTCATCCGCTACGATCGCTGGATGGCCTCGGACGAACGCGGCTTCGGCGAATTCGTTGCGGGACTGGGCGAAGCCAATTGCCGGACGGTGAACGATTGCCTGCATTCGCCGGGCAATCCGTTTCGCGCCAGCGATCCGCCGGGCATCTATTTCCGCGCCGATTGCGCCGATCTACCTTACGTCCTGCGCGCCTATTATGCATGGAAACGGGGCCTGCCGTTTTCCTATGTCAGCGCGGTGAGTCCGCGCGGCCATGCGCGCGATATCCGCTATTCCAAAAACGGCAATGCGGTGGTTGGCCGGCGCGATGTGCTCAGCGGTTCGATGTCCGGCTATGCCTTGCTGGAAGAGCTGCGCGACGAGATTTCATCGGCCACATACCGCATGCATCCTGATCTGGACGATCCGGTGCCCGATCTCTATTCGCCCGCGATCAGCGCGAAATCCATCCGCCCCGGCACGCTGATCTACGATCCCAACGGACACGTCGCCACCGTTTATCGTGTCGATCCGGACGGGCGCATCAATTATGTGGACGCGCATCCCGACAATTCGATGACGCGCGGCTTCTATGACCTGCGCTTTGTGCGCTCGCGGCCCGGCATGGGCGCCGGTTTCAAGAACTGGCGTTCCGCAATTCTGCAGAACGCCACGCGGCGCAGCGACGGCGTTTATGTCGGCGGGCATATCGCCTTGCCGCGCAACGCGCAGATCGCCGATTTCTCCGACGAACAATATTTCGGCAATGGACCGCGCCCACCGGACGATTCTCAATGGGGCGTCGGCGGGTTCAAGCTCAACGGCGAATATCTCGACTATTACGATTTCGTGCGCGCGACACTGGCGGGCGGCAAACTGGAATTCGACCCGGTGAAGGAAATCCACGACCTCGTGGATTCCAATTGCGCGGATCTGCAGTACCGCGCCGAAGCCGTCGATCTTTCCATCGCCGCGGGGCTGCAGAACCGGCCGCAACCGCCGCGCCTGCCCGCCAACATCTACGGCACGGACGGGGACTGGGAGACCTATTCCACGCCATCGCGCGATGCGCGCTTGAAGACGGCGTTCAAGGCATTGCGCGATGAGGCGCAGCGCTTCGTCTCCCTGTATCGCAAGAACGATCCCAAGCTTGTTTACCGCGGCAGCGACCTCGTCGCCGACATGATGGCGGCTTACGACCAGGAAGCCGCCAAATGCTCCATCACCTACATGCGCACGGACGGATCGCGCGTCACGCTCGGCTATGAGGATGCGCGGCGCAGATTGTTTGCGATGTCGTTCGATCCCTATCAGTGCATCGAGCGACGCTGGGGCGCGAGGGATGAAAACGAGCTCTCCACCTGCCGCGATGGCGCCGTGAAACGTGCCTGGTATGAGGCCGAACAGAATCTGCGCAATCAGATCGATCGTACCTATGACGCGCAAATGGATTTCACGCTGGAAGAATTGCGCGAGCCGGGGGCCGGCAAAGGCGTGGCTTCGCCGCCCGACACCGATACGCGGGCCTATCTTGTTTCCGTGGCCGGGACGCAGCGCGGAGTGGCGGCGGCGGCACGCTGAAGGCTATCGCCTTCGGTCGAACAAAAAGGCCGCCGGAAACCGGCGGCCTTTTCACGAAACGCATTTGCGCGCTTATTTCTTTTTCTTGCCTGGCTTTTCCGGCGCGGCGGTGGCGGTCTGCATCGTGCCGCCGGTGCGCGCGTAGAGCGACCACATATGCGCAACCATCTCGGCCTTCGGATCGCCCTTCACGGCGCCGAATGCGCTGATCGCGTCGCTCTTCTGGCCGGCGGCAAGATAAGCCTGCCCCAGACGCATCTGGGCGTCGTTGGCATCCGTCACGCCCTTCTTGATACCAGCCTGGATCGCATTGACGGCGTCCGTCGCTTTGCCCATGCCGGTCAGATCTTCGCCCAGCTTCACAAGCGGATCGCCGCTCTTGGCGGCATTGGCAGCCTTGGTCGTGTTGGCCAGATTGGCGGCATCCTTCGCGGCGGAGGCCTGTGCCAGACCGACCAGACGCTGAGACCGTGCATCACCCAGCAGCTTCGCCTCCACACCCTTCTGGGCGATAGCGGCGGCTTCCGTCGGCAGGCCGAACTGGATCGCGAGCTCGGCGGCGAGCTGGTAATCTTCGGCATTGCGCATGTTGCCTGTCAGCAGGCGAAGGCGCGCGATGTCGAGCGTCTGATGGTCCTTCAGGCCGCGCGTCGCATCCGCGCCCGCCAGCATGTAGGTCCAGTATTTCGGCTGGCCGTTGAGGATAAGGTGTTCGGCGGCTTTCTGTTCGGCAACCGTGTCGCCCGATTTGGCGGCGGCGGACATCAGCAGGCCCTGTGCGGTGTCGCCACTCATGCCGCTGAGCAACCTGATGGCCTCCTTATAGTTTCCCATCAGGTAATAGGCCTGCGCCACGATCAACTGTGCCTGGCCATCATATTGTCCGGCTTTGCGCAGTTCTTCCGCATCGGGACCGACCACCTGCTGGTAGCGGCCGGCATTGTAGTCGGCCGCGAACTTGGCCTTGGAGCCGGTGGCGCCGCTGCCCGATTTGGCGGCGATGAAGGACTTCACCTGTGCGATCGCCGCCTGATCGCCCGGCGTTAGACCGCCGACGGCTTCCGCCTGCGAGACCTTGCTGTTGGCTGCGCCGGTCGAGCCGGATTTGGCCAGATCGATCGCCTGCTGCAGCAGCTTGCCGACTTGCGGGCGCGCCGCCGCTTCCGCGGTGGTGGTCATCGCCAGCGAGCCGACGGCGACGCTGGCGGTGGTCAGAAGAAGGCCGATAGCGAGGGCCCGAAATTGTTGCGAAACCATGATTTTCCTCACTCACAGGTCGCGGGAAAACGCACCGTGACACGGCCTCGTTTCCCGCGGGCACCCCTCACTTATTCGACATAGGCGTTGGTATTGACGATTCCCATCTTCACCGCGCCGCGACGCTGCGCATTGGCCATCACTTTCGCGACAGTGTCGTATTTCGCCAGACGGTTGGCGGTGATGTGGATTTCGTCCTGATCGACCGGATCCTTCTGGCCTTCCTGATACAGGTAGCTGTCGAGGGTCTGGGCATCGACCGGCTGATTGTTCCAGTACACCGTGCCGTCGAAGTCGATGTTGATGTCCACCACCACAGGCGGGTTGAGCGGCTTGTGGGGGTTCGGCGGCGGCATATCCAGCTTCACCGCGTGAGTCTGGATCGGAATGGTGATGATGAGCATGACGAGGAGAACGAGCAGCACGTCGATAAGCGGCGTGGTGTTCATTTCCACCATCGGCTCGCCTTCGCCGCCACTGTCTCCGACATTCATTGACATGGTGAGATACCTTTATCCTGTTCTCGAAATGCCTACTGCGCCACGTTGTTCTGCGGCTCAGTCAGGAAGCCCACCTTCTGGATGCCCGAACGCTGGCAGTCGTAGACGAGGCGGCCGATATCCTGGAAGCGCGCGTCCTTGTCGCCGCGGATGTGCACTTCAGGCTGCGGCTTGAGCACGGCTTTTTCCTCGAGACGATGGATCATCTCGTTGTTGTCCGTGATCAGCTGGTTGTTGAAATAGGCGTTGCCATCCTTGTCCACCGAAAGAACGATGTTCTCCGGCTTGGTCTGCGTCGCGATATTGCGGGCATTCGGAAGCTCGACCGGCACGACCTTCCTGATCACCGGCACGGTGATCAGGAAGATGATCAGCATCACCAGCATCACGTCCACCAGCGGGGTCGTGTTGATGGTAGTGTTCAGCTGCGCGTCGTCGGTATCCGGCGAAGCTACGTTCATCGACATTGAGCTACTCCAATACCTTCAAGGACAATGACGGCTTATTTGCCCTTGGTGACGAGATAAGTCTGCAGATCGGAGGCGAAGCTGCGGAGCTTCTCGTTGATCACCTTGTTGCGGCGAACGAGATAGTTGTAGAGCAGCACGCCCGGGATCGCGACGCCCAGACCGATGGCGGTCATGATGAGCGCTTCACCGACCGGACCGGCGACCTTGTCGATCGACGCCTGACCCGCAAGACCGATGGCGATAAGGGCGTGATAGATGCCCCACACCGTGCCGAGCAGTCCGACGAACGGCGCAACCGAACCGACCGAAGCGAGGAAGGAGATGCCGCCCTGCAGCTTGGCGTTGATTTCTTCGAGCTGGCGGTTCAGCGACATGGCGATCCAGTCGTTGAGGTTCACAAGGCCCGTGCCCTGACCGGAGGCAGCGCGGACGCCGCTTTCAGCCAATGTGCGGAACACGCTGTTCTTGGCCAACTTGTCGATACCTTCGTTGAGGTTGTTCGACGCCCAGAAGCGCTTCTCGACCTGATTGGCCTGACCGAGCATGCGGCTCTGTTCGAACCACTTCACGAAGAAGATGTACCAGGTGCCGATCGACATGAGGGCCAGCATGATGAGAAGGCCCTTCGAGACGAAGTCGCCTTTCGCCCACAGATCGCCAAGACCGTAGGGGTTGGCCTGCGCAGCCGGCGGCGCGCCGGCAGCGGGCGGAGCAGCGGCGGCGGGCGCCGGTGTGGAGGGCGCTGCCATCTGATCCGCGGCGGGTGCCGCGGTCTGATCGGCGCCGGCGGCCGGCGCCGCAGACTGATCCGGAGTCCCGGATGGCGATGCCATCGCTGGTGCCGGCGGCTGGTTGTTCTGCGCGGATGCCGGGCCGAAGCTCAGTCCGGCCAGGAGGGCGACAGCAGCAGCGATCGCCAGTTTCTTCGAGATCATATCTTCAACACTCCGTAAAATTAGATAACCCAAACGCCCCGGCCTGCTTTGCAGGCGCGGTTTCATCCTCTCAATTTCCAGACGATCCTGTACTGCTTGGTCGATTCCACCGGTCCGCCGTTCTGCGTGGCGGGCGAGAAATGCCATCTCGCCTCGACGCATTTCTGTGCGGCTTCGTCCAGTTCGGGAAAACCGCTAGAGCTGGACACATTGGTACCTTTGACCGAGCCATCGGCACCGATCTGGACCGTCAGTGTCGTCGAGCCTTCGTGGTTCAAGCGCACGGCGAGCGGCGGATAGTAGCTCGACGCGCAATTGTTGTTGCGGCCCGCAGCAAGTGTCGCCGGCGCGACAGCCGGCTTCGGCGGCGGCGCGACCTGATTGGTCACAGCCGTGATCGCATTCGTCGGCGCGTCATTCGCGATCACGATGTCGGGCGGCGGAATGAAGGGCGGCGGCGGCTTGACCATGTCCGGCGGCGGCGGCGGCGGCGTCTTCGGCGTTTCCGGCGGCTTCTCCTTCACGATGTCGGTCGTGATGTCCTGGGGAAGCTTTTCGACGATCTGCTGCGCCAAGCCACTTGCAAGCGCATAGATGATCGCTACCTGAAGAACGACGGCAGCACCGAACGAGATGATGCGCCGCTGCGTTGTTTGAGCCTGAAAAGGCCTTAAATCGTGTTGTGGTTGTTCCATTGACCTACACTAACCAATCGAAGTGCGACCCGACGCCATCGCGTCGGGCCCGGTGGTTGAAAACCAGGCTTGCACAACCCCTCCCCTAGTACCGCGGGTCACGGCACGCATTCTTGGTGTTCTTTTGATACATCGTAGTCATGCTTCCGGGCCCGGTCTAGCGTTTCGATTGGTAAACGCCCGTCTGTGTGTATCGAAATGTCCACGCTTCACATTTCCGGGTACGAAAGCTTCGTCTCCTGTTTTGTCGCCCAATTTGGCCGAATTTCGATATGCGGCAAATCGTTCCTGTAATCAGACCTTCCGCAATGATCCCGGCATACACGCGGCGACCGCTTTCAAAAACTTGTGATAATACAAAGTATTCTTGGAACTCCGCGCGCCAGCGCCGCCAAATTGACGGCAACCGGCCCGACCATTAGCGTTTGAAAAGGCGCGAGGTTCCCGCAAGGGATTTAAGGGAACGCGGTTTGATACCGCGGCTGCCCCCGCAACTGTGACCGGCAAGCGGTCGCCCAAATACCACTGAGGCATCTAAAGCCTTGGGAAGGCGGGCGAAAGCGATTGAGCCGGAAGCCAGGAGACCTGCCTCGCACCGTCGTCCTGTTTCCGGTCGGGGATGGCCGGGGACTGCGGGGGAAACCGTCGCGACGACATGTTGGAGTCGTCGTCGCGGGGTCTGTTGTGCACAGAAATTCCTCAAATCTATGCCGCACGTCCCGCGTGCCGGCTCCTGGAAACCAACCCAGGAGAAAATCATGCGCAGCCATTCCCTTGTTGTTCTGACGGCGATTCTGCTCGCCGGCAGTTATCTTCCCGCCATGGCGGACGAACCGGAGACCGTCGTCGTCTCGGCAACCCGCACCGAGCAGCCGCAAAGCAAAACCGGCGAATCGGTTTCGGTGATCGATTCGACCGCGCTGCGGAATCTGCAGACCGTGAGTCTGACCGATGCCCTGATACTCACACCCGGCATCGTCGTGAATCAGTCGGGCGGCATCGGGCAACCCTCTGCCGTCAGCGTCCGCGGCGCGGACACCGGGCAAACCCTGGTTCTCATCGACGGCGTGCGCATCAACGACCCCAGCGGCACCGATGACGGGGCCATCCTGGGCGACCTGCTGGTCAACAACATCGACCGCGTGGAAGTGCTGCGCGGGCCACAATCCACCCTGTACGGCAGCAACGCCATCGGTGGGGTGATCGATATTTTCTCAAAGCGCGGCGGCGATTCGCCCTTCGGGCTGACGGCCAGCGCCGAAGGTGGATCCGAAGACACCTATCATCTGAACGCGGCGGCGAACGGAACGGCCGGTGCGGTGGAGTATGGGGCAGCGGCGAATTTCCTGCATAGCAATGGAATCTCGGCGGCCGACAAGCGCAACGGCAACCCGGAGACCGACGGCTATCGCAATCTCGGCCTGACCGGAAACGTGCGCGTGCATCTGAACGACGCGATCAGCCTGGATCTGCGGAGCTATTACACCGACGCGCGAGTCGACTTCGACGACAATTCGCAATTTACCCCACCCTTCCTCACGCTCGACTCTGCAGCCTACAACACCAACCGCTTCTTTGCCGGCTATGCCGGGCTGAATGTCGATCTGTTCGGCGGCAGGCTCCACAACCGCATCGCCGTGATGCACAGCGACAGCAATCGGGAATTCTACGATTCCTTCTTCGATTTCGGCATGCACACGAAGGACGCGCAGGACAAAGGCAAGGCGACGCGGTTCGAGTACCAGGGAACGCTGGACATTTCGCCGGCCGACCAGTTGGTCTATGGCGCGGAACACGAGCGAACGTCCTTCACCGGCATCGGCACGTTCAGCAACGATCGCGGCCATTCCACAATCTACAGCTTCTACGGCCAGTATCAGAAGACGCTGTTCGACGCGCTGACGCTGACGGGCGGCGTCCGCTATGACCATCATTCGGATTTCGGATCGCATACATCGCTGAAATTCGCCGGCGCGTGGCAGATCACCGGCACGACGACGCTGCACGCCAATTACGGCGACGGCTTCAAGGCGCCTTCGCTCTACCAGCTGTTCTCGCAATATGGAGAGCCGACACTTGCGCCCGAAACGGCGCGCGGCTGGGAGGCAGGTCTCGCCCAGATGTTCCTCGACGGGCGGGCGCGGGCATCCGTCACCTATTTCCAACGCCGCACGACAAACCTCGTCGACTTCGTGACGCCCAATTGCTTCCCGACGCCGCCCGTGGTTGCGCCCGCTATCTGCGCCACGCGGCCCTTCGGCTTTTACGACAATGTCGGCCGTGCCCGCGTGCATGGCGTGGAGGTGGAACTGAGCGGAAACATCACCGACACGCTCAACCTTGCTGCCGGCTACACCAATCTCGACAGCAGGAATCTCGACACCAGCCTCGCCCTGCAGCGCCGCCCGCGCAACACCGCGAGCGCGACGCTGACATGGGCGCCGTCCAACTGGTCGGTCGGGGGTAGCCTCAACTATGTCGGCAAACAGGTCGACCAGTACGATATGAGCACCACGCCGCCGACCGTGTTCACGAACGGCAGCCACACGCTGGTCAACCTCTTCGGGCAATACAGCCTCGATCAGTGGAGCCTGTATGCGCGCGTCGATAATCTGTTTGCCGAGCATTACGAACCGCTCATCGGCTACGGCGCGCCGGGACGGACGGCCTTCGTGGGCATCAGGTTCAATCAATAAATAAATGAAGCATATTTCGAGGAGAGGCCGTTGCGTGAATATTGACGCGCGGCCTCTCTTCGAAAAATTCGGCGCAGGGTGAAGTCAGCTGGCGAGTGCGATCGGCCGAAGAGCGGGACGGGCTTTGCGGTAGACTCCGCGCACCGATGCATCATCGGATATGAAAGCCGTGCTGGCGCCCTCCATGGTTTCGGACGCGCCCAGCGCCAGATAACCATCATCGGCGAGCACTTGCGAAAACGCCTTCAGGCAGGCGCGCTTGGCAAGCGGTTCAAAATAGAGAAACGCGTTCCGGCAGAAAATAACGTCGATCGCGCCCAGCCAGCCATACGAATCGAGCAGGTTGAAGTTGCGGAAGACCACCATGCGGCGGATGCGTTCGCTGATGCGCCACTGATCGCCATCCTGCGCGAAATAGCGCACCAGCGTGTGCGCCGGCAGTCCCCGCTGAACTTCATATTGCGAGTAGCGGCCTTCGATCGCGCGCGCGATGGCGATGCTGCTGATGTCCGAGGCAACAAGATCGATGCGCCATTCCTTGGCGATCTTGGCTTCGTCCAGGATCATCGCCAGGGAATAAGCCTCCTGCCCAGTGGACGCCGCGGCGCACCAGATGCGCAAGCGGCGGCTCGCCGCCCGCGCGCTCAGAAGCGATGGCAGGATCACGCCGCGGAAATGATCGAAACAGGATTTGTCCCGAAAGAAGGAAGACTCGTTGATCATCATCGCATCGGTCACGGCACGCGCGAGATCCTCCGGCGCGTCGCGAAGTTCGGCGAACAACTCATCCGTCTTGCGGAAGCCGTAGCGCCGCGCCACGGGCCCCAGGCGGCTCGTGGCCAGATGCGTCTTGTTCGGCGACAGATGGAATCCGGCGCGCCGTTTGAGCAGATCGGCAAGATAGGAGAAATCGGCGGCGTTCAAGCGATGCCCTCACATAAGACCGGTGACCGTGAACTTCTCTTTCAGAGCGTCGCGATCGAACGGCTTGAGGACGTATTCATCGGCGCCCGCACTCAGCGCTTCCCTGATATGGCCGACATCATGTTCGGTCATAGTGCCGATGATGACGGGCCGCTTGTCGGCCTTGCTGCGGCGAAGCGCGCGGACCAACTCCATGTTGCCCGCGTCGCCCAGATTCACCAGAACCACATCGGGCATCTGTGCGCGGCAGGTTTCCAGCGCGGAAACGCTTTCCGCCGCTTCTTCCGCATAAAACTTCATCTCTTCGAGGAGATGACAGACAACCTTCCGGATCACCCGGCTTTCGTCCACGACGAGGCAGTGCTTCATAGGCGCGGGTCCACAACCAAATCCGCGCCAATTCTAGAGAACAACGGTAAATTGAAGTTGAAGGCGCCCGCTTGTGTCTTAACTAACCGGCAACAAGCTCAACCACGCCTTCACGCGCCGACAGGGTCAGCCCGGCGTTTACGCCCCGCGCCAGCTTGTTGGTGAGATAGGCCTGGATCGAACGGCCATCGAGCGGCGCGGACGGCTCTCCGAGCGCAGCCTTTTCGACCTCCTCCAGTAAGCGCGCATGGGTACCAGTCGCCCGCACCGTAAAGCCGGGCGCCGCGGGGTTGGCGGAGGTTTCAACCGTCACATGCCCTCCGCGCGGCAGGCTGTCGATCGCAAGCAACGTGGCGTTCATCAGCAATTTGGCCCAGTCTTTCGGCCAGTTGAGCGGTGCGGCTTGCCAATCGATTTCGACCTTGCCGCCTTTCACGAGACCTTTGACGACGCGGCCGACTTCGTTGAGGTCCAGCTCCGCGCCCGCGGAGCCAGCCGCACCAAACGCAACGCGCGCGAATTGCAGCCGCGCGGCGGCCTGTTCGGCACTGGAAGCGACCAGCTTCAACGCATCGGCGCGCATTGCGGCATCACGCTCGTCTTCCAGCACTTCCAGGCCGTTGACCACGGCGCCGACTGGGCTGACAAGATCGTGGCACACACGGCTCACCAGCATGGCGGCGAACTCCAGATCGTTCATGGACGCGTGCTCCTGGGCGGCTGTAATGGTTTGCATTCGGTTACTTACTTAGACCGCTATTAAGGAATGCTTAATATGGCTTCAACCGCCGAGCCCTCTTCTTTTGCCTGCGCGCTGTCCGATATCGCCGCCAGAGCGGGCGAAATCCTGATGCGACACTACGCGGCGGAAACCATCGCCTCGCGCAAGAAGGACGACTTCTCGCCCGTGACGGCGGCGGATGAGGAAGCCGAGAGCTTCATCCTGGCCGAACTTCTGAAGCTGACGCCCGACGTGGCGGTGATCGCGGAAGAACAGGTCGCTTCCGGGCACATCCAGAAGATCGGCACGCGCTTCTTTCTTGTCGATCCGCTGGACGGCACCAAGGAGTTCATCAACCGCAATGGCGAGTTCACGGTGAACATCGCCGAGATCGTGGACGGCAAGCCGGTGCGCGGTGTCGTCTATGCGCCGGCGAAAGGGCGCCTCTGGCTGGGCGAGACACCTGGTGGTGCATGGGAAGTGCCCATGCCGCCCGGTGTAAAATTCGCGTGCAACGCATCGCATGCGATTCACGTCCGCACGGCGCCCGCCGACGGCATGATCGCTGTCGCCAGCCGCAGCCATCGCGATTCCAAGACCGAGGAATATCTGGAGCACTACAAGATCAAGGATTTCATCAGCGCCGGATCGTCGCTGAAGTTCTGCCTCGTCGCCACGGGGGAAGCAGACATCTATCCGCGCCACGGCCGCACAATGGAATGGGACACGGCTGCAGGACATGCCGTGCTGATGGCCGCAGGCGGCAGCGTCACGCGCATCGACGGCTCGCCCTTCATCTACGGCAAGAGCGGTGAGGATTTCGCGAACCCGTTCTTCGTGGCGAAGGGTGCGTAGCTACTGATCGTAATCGTGCCGGCTGGAATAGAAGACCAGCCCCATCAATCCACCGCCGACGGCGATGGTGAAGAACACGCCCAGGGCCATGAACAGCCAACCGAGCGGGGAGATGCTGACGCCGCTCATCGCGGTCCAGGCATGCACCGCATAGGCGATGGCGGCGGCGAGAAATCCCAGCAGAACGACGATGGCGATCCAACCGGCAACGCCCAGACGATTGTTCGAAGATTCGGGAACTTCATTCATTGCGCGATCCTAACACGCGCACTGCGCGAAGTTACATCGCTTTAACGTGCAATATTGCCCCATCCGCGCCGGTGACAATGAGTGTGTCCCCCTTGCGCGGGCTGGAGCCGTCGCTGGTACGGGCGTTCCAGCGGCTGTCATCGACGCGCACCGCGCCGCGCCCACCCTGGAAGTCATCCAATGCCAGCACATGGCGCCCCCCATATTGGGCGCTGCGGTCGTTCAGATTGTGATGCGAGGTGCGTTCCGCGCGGCCGAGCTTCGAGCGCTTCCACACCACCGTGGCGCCAACCGCGATTATCGCGAAGAGAAACACGTCCAGCCTGCCGTCGAGCGCCGGCACGAGAAATTTCAACACGCCCACAAGCAACGCCGCGATACCGGGCCACAGCAGATATTGGGTGGTGCTGGCGATTTCCAATGCGAGCAGCAGCGCACCCAGCGCCCACCAATGCCAGGCGGGCTGATTGTTGAGAAAGTCGGTCAGCGCCTGCATGGCGTCAGGTCCCTGCCGGACGGCCCGGGCTCGCGGGCGGTGCCGTCGTTCCCGCAGGCGGCACAGTACCGGAGCGAGGCGCCATCGTCGTTCCGGCAGCAGCGCGTGTTGCCGTGAGCGGGGCCGCGCGCGCGACCTGCTGTGCCATCGCGTCTTTCGTCAGTTCGGCGACACCGGCGATGGAGCCGAGAAGCCCCGCCGACTCCATCGGCAGGATGACGAATTTCTGGTTCGGCCCGGTGGCGAGCTGCGCAAACGCATCGACATATTTCTGGCCGAGGAAGTAGTTCAGCGCGTTCACGCTGCCCGCTTCCACCGCATCGGACACCATCTGCGTCGCCTTCGCTTCGGCCTGCGCGAGACGCTCCCGCGCTTCGGCGTCGCGGAACGCGGCTTCCTTGCGGCCTTCGGCTTGCAGGATGGCGGATTGCTTCGCGCCTTCGGCGCGCAGGATAGCGCCCTGCTTTTCGCCATCGGCCTGCGTGACTTCGGCGCGGCGATAGCGCTCGGCTTTCATCTGACGGGCCATCGCTTCGGTGATGTCGGTGGGCGGCGACAGGTCCTTGATCTCGATGCGCGTGACCTTCACGCCCCATGGGCTGGTCGCGGAATCCACAACGCTCAGGAGGCGCTGGTTGATCTCGTCGCGCTTGGACAGCACTTCATCCAGGTCCATCGCGCCGATCACGGTACGCGCATTGGTGAGGCACAGATTGGTAATGCCCGCCTGCAGATTCGCGACTTCGTAAGCAGCCTTCGCCGCATCCACGACCTGATAAAAAGCAATCGCGTCGGCGGTGACGGTGGCGTTGTCGCGTGTGATGACGACCTGGCTGGGGATCGGCAACACTTCCTCCATCACCGAAAGCTTGCGGCCGATGCGGTCAAAGTAAGGAACGATGAGATTGAGGCCCGGCTTCAGGACGCGCGTGAAGCGGCCGAAGCGCTCGACGGTCCATTCGCGGCCCTGCGGCACCGATTTCACGCCGGCGAAAATGGTGACCAAGGCCAGAAAAAGAACGGCCAAAACAAATAATGTTGCACCGTCCATGAATGTCTCCCCAAGTCCTTGCGCGAATCTGGCGCAAGACGAATCTGTGCCTGTTAGATGGGGAAGCCAAGCCGCCGGGAAAAGGCCTTGGGGAACGATTGTCCCGCCTTGGAATTGTCACGATGGGCGCTAACCATCGGAACCTGCTGATTTGCCCCGCCCCATCCGGAGAACGCCATGATCTTGCGACGTCTTTTCCCCGCCCTGTTTGCAGCCTGTGTGAGCCTTGTGGCGGTTGTCCCGGCCGGGGCGCAGGACGACCGGCCGCCGCCGCGCGTCGAGGGGCATGAGGGCGACAGCTTCAGCCAGAACGAGATTGTGCAGGCAGGCGCCAATTTCTTCGGCGTCACCACCGAAGCGATGGCGAAGGGCGTTCAGAAGGTGTTTTCGGATTACGGCCTGCCCGACGCCTACATCACCGGCGACGAAGGTTCGGGCGCGATCGTTGTCGGCCTGCGCTATGGCCAGGGCTGGCTGATCCGCAAAGGCGCCGATCCGATCCGCATCTATTGGCAGGGCCCGAGCGTCGGATGGGATTTCGGCGGCAACGCTTCGAAGATGTTCGTGCTCGTCTACAACCTGCGTGAGCCCGATCGCATCTTCCAGAAATTCCCCGGCGTGGACGGCAGTTTCTATCTCGTCGCGGGATTGGGCGTGAACTACATGCGCGCCAACGGCATCACGCTGGCGCCGATGCGCTCCGGTGTCGGGCTGCGCGCCGGCGTGAGCGCGGGCTACGTCACCTTCACGCGGCAGCAGACCTACAATCCGTTTTAGAAATCCCCCCTCCCCTTGAGGGAGGGTGGATAACGTTCGAAGCGCAGCGGAGAATTTTTGCGTCTCGACCCTCCCTGAAGGAGGGTTGGTCTTTAGGCTTTCGCTGTCTCTTCGGTGCGCGTCGTTCCGGCGGGCGCGGGCAGATAGAGCAGCAGCGCGGCGGCGACATAGGTGGACGAAAACGTGCCCACCAGGATGCCGAACAGAATCGCGCCGGAGAAGTCGCGTAGCGCCGGGCCACCGAACAGCGCCAGCGGCACCATGGTCAGCGCGGTTGCGACGGACACCAATGTCGTGCGGGTGGCGATCTGGTTGGTCGAGAGATTGATCAGAGCCGGCAGGGCCATGCGCTTGTACTTGCGCCGGTTCTCACGGATGCGGTCAAACACCACGACCGTGTCGTTGATCGAATAACCGGCCAGCAGCAGCAGCGCGGCCACCGAGTTCAGCGAAAAATCCAGGTGCAGAATGGAGAAGAATCCGGCTGTGACGAGCACGTCATGGCCGGTCGCGATCAATGCGCCGACGCCATATTGCCATTCGAAGCGGAAGGCGACGTAGACCGAGATCAGAAGAATCGCCAGCACCGTCGCGATCACGCCGTCATGGAAAAGTTCCGTGGAGACTTTCGGACCGATGACCTGCGCGTTTCGGAAGGTGAATTGAGAGCCGAGCTTCTGCTTGATCGCCGTCGCTTCCTCATCGCCGGAGACATTGGCCTTCGGCGGCACCCGGATCAGCGCACAGGAACGGATAGGTGTGTCGCATTGGCCGCCGGAAAAGCTCTGAACCTGCAATTCGCCGAAATTCAAAGGCGCGATCAGATCGCGGATCTTGGCTGTGGCGGCATCGTCGATCGTATAGGGCGCCTTGGCCTCGATCATCACGCCACCGGTGAAATCGATGCCCATGTTGAGGCCGTGCCAGAGCAGCGAAGCCACGGTGATGAGCAACAGGAGCCCATCCAGCGCGAAAGCGGGATGGCGCCAGCGGACGAAGTCGACATTGGTGGTCTCGGGAATGAAGCGCAGAAACGACATGGGGCCAGCCCGTCAAAAGCGGGCGCACAAATAGCGGCTGCGCCTACTCACGGCAAGCTCAGGGGTTAATGCGCTTCACCGGCGCGGAAACCCCGCAAATGTCGAGATTGGGGAACGGCCCATGGTGATAGAATTCCGGCGCCGGATGGCGCTTTTTGTCCTTGAGCTCGGCAAAGGCCGCGCTGTCGGTTTTCATGACCTGGTAATGCGGCCGGTCTTTGGCCGGCAAGTCCGCCGCCAGGGTCATGCGGATGATCGGGTCGCGCTTGGAGACATCGTCGATCACGCCGGAATCCACATCCGGATTCCCGCGCTGCAATTTCTGCAGATATTCCATGCCGTCGAGCACGCGGCCGAAGGCCGTGAGGTTGTGATCGAGACGGCGCGGCGCTTCGCCGATAACGATGTAGAATTCGGTGGTCGCCGTATCCTCGTCATTGTCGCGCGCGAAGGCGAAGACGCCGGGGCACTGGATCATCCATGCCTTGCCGGTCTTCGGATCGCGTCCGGCCGGAAAGCCGTTCACATGCCCGACTTCCGGCGCGACCAGATCGGGATTGCCCAGCGGCGTGAAGGGCGTGCCGGCCGGAAGCGTCGCATCCAGTTCGGCTTTCATCCGCGGCCAATTCTTCAAAATCTCCGGATTGACCGGCGCATTCGCGGTCGCGGACGTATCCTGATCGGCGCCGCCTTGCGCCACGAAACCGTCGATCACGCGGTAGAACGTCAGGCCGTCATAGAAGTGCGCGCGCAGGAGCTTTCGCATCCGGGCGACGTGATTGGGCGCAAATTCGGGCGACAGTTCCACGGCGACCGTGCCGTATTTCGTTTCAATCAGAACCAGATTGTCGGGCGAGACGTCACGCCAATCTTTCGACGAGGGGGCGGCTGACGCGGGGGCAACCGGCTTGGGCGCGTCGGCGGCCCAAGGAGCATTGACGCCGGCCCCGGCCAGCAACGCGACAACAAGCGCGGTCAGACGCAATGGCTTCATGATAGTTGTTCTCCCCCTGACGATTGACAATAAATCAGTACATGGCCGACGCAGCGAACGGTGGGACGAAAGATAAAGGCGCCACCGGGGCGTTGCCCACGCTGCTGTCCGTCATGTTCATCAATCTTGTCGGCTTCGGCATCGTGGTGCCGCTGCTTCCCTTTTACGCCAAATCCTTCAACGCTGCGCCCTGGCAGATCGCGCTGATTTTCTCAGCCTACGCCATCGGCGCCTTCTTCGGCGAGCCGTTCTGGGGAAGGCTGTCCGACCGTATCGGACGCAAGCCCCTCCTTGTCAGCACGGTGACCGGCAACTGTCTTTGTTATGCCGCACTCGCGCTGGCGCCCAACGTCACCATCGCTTTCATCGTCCGCCTGCTGGGCGGCATGGCGAGCGGCAACAATTCGGTGATCCAGGGCTACATCGCCGATGTCAGCACGCCGGACCAGCGGTCGGGACGCATGTCGCTGCTGGGCGCGGCTTACAATATCGGCTTCATCGTCGGCCCCGCGCTGGGCGGTTTGCTCGCGCACCCTTCCGCCGGACATGCCGGTTTCGGATTGCCATTGTTCGTCTGCTCCGGCCTGTCGGCGATTTGCGCTACGGCGATCTTTCTGTTCGTGCCGGAGAGCCGCGTGCATCGCGAGCATTTCAGCCAGGGCCCGAGCCGCTGGGCGGTTGTCGGCAGCGTGCTGCGCAATCCTGCCATCGGCCGGTTGATGCTGGTGACCTTCCTCGCCGGCTGCGCCTTCAATGGCGTCGAATATGTGTTCGGACTTTGGACGCAGGCGCGTTTCGGATGGGGCCCGCAACAAGTGGGCGGTGCATTTGCCGTGACCGGCATTGTCGCGGCGATCAACCAGATCGCGCTCACCGGACGGCTATCGCGAAAATTCGGCGAAGCGCAGATGCTCTCCGCCGGCATGGCGCTGACGATGCTGTTCACCGCGCTGCAACCATTTTCCTGGGGCGCGACCATCGTCATTGCATTTCTCGCGATCGCGGCCTTCGGACAATCGGTGGCGTGGCCCAATGTGTCCGCGCTGATCTCACGCAATGTCGATTGGAATCATCAGGGCCAATATCAGGGCCTGAACAATGCCGTGGGTGCGCTGGCCCGTCTGGTTGGACCTTTCATCGCGGCGCTGGCGTTTTCCGGATTGAGCGTCGATGCACCGTTCTTTGTCGCGGCGTTGCTCGTCATGCCCGCGATCTTCTTCGCCTGGTCGTCACGCAATCCCCGCGCGCCAAAAACCGCCACGGCCGGGTGACGCTGCTACAATTCCAGAATGCTGAATTTTTCAACTAGTCTTGCCGCGTATTTGCGCCGCGCCTAGATGTTGATCGTCGGAAATAGCGGGGCGTGCCATGCCTGATCAACATTTCGCGGACGAAACCAGCGTGCCGCTTTCGGCGCTGGGCATCTGGCGTTTCTGGCCGTTGCGGTTCGTGCTGTTCTTCGTCGTTCTCACCGGCGCCTATGTCGGCTGCCAATTGCTGGCAGGCGTCGTTCCCAAAAAGCTGCCGCTCATTCCCGCCGATGTCTCCATGGCGGCGTTCGTACTGCTCGGCATCGCGATCATGATCACGATTTATCGCCTTCTTGTGCGCTGGACGGAGAAACGCGGCACCGCCGAACTCTCCGCAAGCCGCGCGCTGCCGCATCTTCTGGGCGGCACTGCGATCGGGTTCGCGATGTTTTGCGGTGTTATCGCGATCGATGTCGCCCTCGGCGGCGCACACATTGAGGGCTTCCGCGGATGGGAAGGCGTGGTGCCCGCACTTTCCATGGCGATGCTTGCGGGCGTGGCGGAGGAAATCATTTTCCGCGGCGCGATCTATCGTTTGCTCGAAGATGGCTTCGGCACACTCATCGCCATTGTGTTGTCCGGCGCATTGTTTGGGCTTCTGCATGCGCTCAATCCCGGCGCGACGCTGGCGAGCACCGCCGCCATTGCGGTGGAAGCCGGCATTCTTCTGGCCGCGGCCTATCTGGTGACGCGCTCGCTATGGCTCGCCATCGGTTTGCATATTGGCTGGAATTTCACCGAAGGCGGAATTTTCGGCGCGGCGGTATCGGGCGGAAAATCGCATGGTCTCGTCACAACGGTGTTCGCGGGACCGGATTGGCTGACAGGCGGCAAGTTCGGCCCCGAGGCGTCGCTGACCGCAGTGATCCTGTGCGTCATTGTCGCCGCGGTGCTTCTGATCGTGGCGATCCGGCGTGGTGAATGGAAGCCGCTGCGCTTCAAGCTTGCGACGGCCTGATACAAGCAAACTGTTTCTCGCAAGGTGAAAGCTCGCGTATCGTGCGCCCGGCTTTTTCCGGGAACACGCCCATGCTTGAAGCGATCCGCCCTGTCACCCTCGATGAAATCCGCGCTGCGGCGAAGCGCATCAGCAGCACGATACAGCGTACGCCGCTGGTGAGGTTGCAGCTTGGCAAGGGCGGGCCAGATATCCGGTTGAAACTGGAGAATTTGCAGCCGATCAACGCCTACAAGCTGCGCGGCGCGGCGAATGCGGTGGCGATGCTCTCCGATGCGGACCGCAAGAAAGGCGTGTGGACGATCAGCGCGGGCAATGCCGGACAAGGCGTCGCTTATGCCGCGCGCGCGGCTGGCGTGCCTTGCACCGTCGTCGTCATCGACACCGCGCCGGAATCCAAGAAGGAGCGCATGGCGGCATTGGGCGCGAAGCTGGTGCTCTCGCCGTTCGACAAATGCTGGCAGGCGATGGAAGACCGCGCCTATCCCGGCGTGGAAGGCACTTTCGTTCATCCTTTCGACGATCACAATTTCATCGCGGGCAACGCGACGCTGGGATTGGAAATTCTGGAAGACGCGCCCGATGTGAAGACGGTGATCGGCGGCATCGGCGGCGGCGGATTGGTAACGGCGCTGGCAAGTTCGGTGAAGGCGTTGAAGCCGGGCGTGAAAGTGTTCGGCGCAGAGCCAGAGACGGCAGCGCCGGGCGCACTCTCTTTCGCGAAGGGTTCGCCACAGGTGTTCGACAAATGGGAATACTCGTTCGTGGACGGCGCGGGCGGCAAAAGCATGTTCCCGCGCATGTGGGAGCGCATGAAAGACATCGTGGACGGCTCCATCGTCGTCTCGCTGGAGGAAACCAAACGCGCGATGAAGTTGATGGCCGACAAAGCCCGCATCATCTCCGAAGGCGCAGGCGCGTTGCCGCTGGCGGCGGCGCTTTCCGGCAAAGCAGGCGACGGCCCGATCGTTGCCATCGTGTCCGGCGGCAATATCGATCTGAAAAAGTTCTGCGAACTCATTGGCTGACTTGAGAGCTGGGTCTAATCTCTGTCAGGTAATGGATGGAAGCTATGAGCGACGCTGTCGGCCCCGGCGATCTGGTTCTATGCGTCAATGCCGCCCCGAACCATGTCACGGGAAGGCCGGTGCCGCTCGTCGCTGGGGAGACCTACCAAGTCGTTGCGGTCATGGAATTTGCCTGCCCATGCGGACGTTCCGATGCTCTTCTGGACGTAGGCTTCGACTTCGCGTGGTGCCAGACGCGCTTCCGGCTTCTGCCCAAACCCAAGGCCGAGAAGAAGCTGCGCCGCGTCTCCGCGCCCAAAGAGAAAGAGAACGTGCGGTGAAAATAGCTGCCTGCCTTCGCTGCGCTTCGGCAGGGCGCAAGCTTTTGTAAGCTCGCTGCGCTCGCAAACAAAAGTTAAGCGTGGCGCCCACTCGCTTCGCTCCGTGGCGCTCAATTTTTGTAAACTCGCTGCGCTCGCCAACAAAAATTGGCGCTCCCACGGGGAATCGAACCCCGGTTTCAGCCTTGAGAGGGCCGCGTCCTAACCGCTAGACGATGGGAGCATCGCGCGGGATGCGGCTTATAGTTTGGCCGCCCGTGCCGATCAAGCAAGCCCGTTCAGGCTGTGTTTTCTGCGGGTTGCGGCGCGATCGCCAGCGACTGCCAGCGGTAACCGAGCCGCTGAAATGCCGTAAGACTGACCGCGTCGCCCGATATGGCGGCAATCAGCCAGAGAAAGCCGTCTTCGCCATCGCCATCGCGCGCGCTGGGTTCGGCGCGGCCATTCGGGTGCGAGTGATAGCAGCCAATGATCGCCCGTCCGTTCGCGCGTGCCATGCGCAGCGCGCGGAAATGATCGGCGGGATCGATTTCGAAACGGTCGGCATCTTCGGAAATGTTGCGCGCGGGATGCAAGGCCGCGACGCGCAACGCGTCGCCTTCGATCAGGCCGCAACATTCGCGCGGAAAGGCAGCGCGGGCTTCACGCGCGATCTGCTCGCGCAAATCGTCGGCAAGAAGAAGTCTGGACGTCACGGACTCTTGGGCGCGATCTGGCCGACGAGATGGCCGTCGCTGGCGCTGAAGATATAGACGCTGGTGCCGCCCGGCGTCTTCACGGTCATCACCAGGTTCGATCCGGCCACCTGCGTGGACTCGATTTTGGCGCCCGCCGGGAGTTCGAATTTCGCATTGTTGTTGGATTGGCCCGGCGCGTGGCCGGACATGCGCATGCCGATGCCGACCACCACCATCACGAAGGCCAGGAGCAGCAGCACGCCCAGGACGATGACGGCCACCTTCGCGCCGCGATAGGATATGGTCGATTTCGGGTCTATAGCGTCGCTCGTGGAACCATCGCTCACTGAACCATCCTCCGGCGGAAGCTTGCGCTCCGTCCCTGTCGCGGACGAGCACGCTGGCTTGCGGCTCGACCGCTTTCTGGCCGCGCAACTCGGCGATCTCAGCCGTGCACGGTTGCAGGGCTTGATCGCGTCCGGCGCGGTGTCGAAAAGCGGGGCGACGATAAAAGACGGCAATACACGGGTCAAACCGGGCGAGATCTACGATGTGCATGTGCCCGAAGCCACGCCGGCCTCGCCTATCGCGCAGGATATCCCGCTCGACGTGGTTTACGAGGACAACGACCTCATCATCATCGACAAACCTGCCGGCCTCGTCGTGCATCCTGCGGCAGGCAATCCCGACGGCACATTGGTCAACGCGCTGATCGCCCATTGCGGAAATTCACTCAAAGGCATCGGTGGTGTTGCACGCCCCGGCATCGTGCATCGCCTGGACAAGGATACGAGCGGTCTTCTGGTCGCCGCCAAGAACGAACGCGCGATGACGAGCCTCGCCAAGCAATTCGCCAACCACACCGTGGAACGCGCCTACAACGCCGTGGTGTGGGGAAGCCCGCGCCTTGCCGAAGGCATGGTGGAAGGCCAGATCGGCCGCAACCCGTTCGACCGCAAGCGCATGGCGGTGTTGCGCGGTGGCGGCAAGCAAGCCCGCACGCGCTACAAGGTGATTGAGCGTTTCGGCGATGGACCACGGCCTTTCGCAAGTTTAATCGAATGCCGGCTCGAGACAGGCCGCACGCACCAGATCCGCGTGCATCTAACCCATCTGGGCGATCCGCTGATCGGCGACCAGACCTATGGCAAAGCGCATCGCCCGCCCCGCGCCAAGACGCCGGAGCAGGAAATCGCTTTCAAAACAGCCTCGGAGTTCCCACGCCAGGCGCTGCATGCCTGGCTGCTCGGCTTTCAGCATCCGAGCCTGCACAAAACCCTACGCTTCGAGAGCAAATGGCCCAACGACTTCAACGAGCTTGTGACGGATTTGCGAGGCTTGAATTCGTGAGTTTGCGCCCCATATTTTGAACACAATCGGGGGCTGCTATCTGTTGTCTGTAGCTTCCGAAAGCCCGGAAATACTGGGCAAAAGGGGTTAAGTAAAATGAGCAGCCGCGGCGTTCCCGCACTTCAGGGCGAAGCTGGTCTTTCGCGCTATCTGACCGAAATCCGGAAGTTTCCGCTTCTGGAACCGGAACAGGAGTACATGCTTGCCAAACGCTGGAAAGAGCATGAAGACCCCGGCGCCGCCCGCCAACTCGTCACCTCGCATTTGCGCCTCGTCGCCAAGATCGCGATGGGCTATCGCGGCTATGGCTTGCCGCTTTCGGAGATCGTGTCTGAAGGCAATGTCGGCCTGATGCAGGCGGTGAAGCGCTTCGAACCGGACAAAGGTTTCCGCCTGGCGACCTATGCCATGTGGTGGATCCGCGCCGCCATCCAGGAATTCATCCTGCGTTCGTGGAGCCTTGTGAAAATGGGCACCACCGCGAACCAGAAGAAGCTGTTCTTCAATCTGCGCAAAGCCAAGAACCGCATCAGCGCGATCGAAGAAGGCGACCTTACGCCCGAACACACCAAGGAAATCGCACGGCAGCTCGCGGTGCCGGAAGAAGAAGTCACCAGCATGAACCGCCGCCTCTCCGGCGGCGACACATCGCTCAACGCACCGATGCGCGCCGATGGTGAATCCGAGTGGCAGGACTGGCTGGCCGACGACACGATGGATCAGGAAACTCGTCTCGCCGAAGCCGAAGAGATGGGCGAGCGCCATAATCTTCTGGCCGGCGCGATGGGCGAGCTATCGGAACGCGAGCGCGATATCATCGAAGCCCGCCGCCTGCGGGACGATCCGGCCACGCTGGAAGAGCTGTCGCAGAAATATGGCGTCTCCCGCGAGCGCGTACGCCAGATCGAAGTGCGCGCCTTCGAGAAGCTGCAGCAGCAGATGAAGACCACGCTGGCGCAGAAACAAAGCGCGCCGGTGCACGCCTAAATCCAGATTTGCACTGTGATATGACACGGTGCGCGGGCCGTTATGCGCCCGCGCCTGTGTCATCGCGCGCATCGCGCCGCTACGAATAGCAGCGTTGATGGAGGCTTCATGGTGAAACTCAAGCTTTGGCAAGTCGATGCGTTTGCGGAAAAATCGCTGGAAGGCAATCCAGCGGCGATCGTTCCGCTCGATCATTGGACCGATGCATCGCTCATGCAGAAAATCGCCAATGAGAACAACCTTGCTGAAACTGCCTTCTTCGTGAGGTCCGCCGCCGGCAAATACGATCTACGCTGGTTCACGCCGGAGGCGGAAGTCGATCTTTGCGGTCACGCCACGCTCGCCAGCGCCTACATCGTTTTCAGCGAACTCGACCCGTCGCTATCGCGCGTGGATTTCGAAACGCGCTCCGGCACGCTGACGGTGGAGCGCGGCAAAAACGGGCAGCTCATCATGTCCCTGCCCGCCGACCCAGTTTCGCCGTTCGACGGCCCGCAAGATTTCGCGAAAACAATCGGGGAAGCCCTGGGCACAACGCCGCCCACGGAAATCCTGAAAGGCCGTTATGTTCTTGCTGTTTGGCCAAATGCAAAAGACATTCGCGCCATCAAAGGCCCCGGTGACATTGGGCGCGTCATGCGTGATGTCGGCATCTGGGGCTGCATCGCCACCGCACCGGGCGATGAAGGCTTCGATTTCATTTCCCGCTTTTTCGCACCCGAGAAAGGCGTGCCCGAAGACCCAGTGACGGGATCGGCCCATTGCGCACTGGTGCCGTTCTGGGCGAAGCGGTTGGGCAAGAAAACGTTGAAAGCACGCCAAGTCTCCCCGCGGGGCGGCAATCTTCTATGCACCGACGACGGCGCACGCACGATCCTGTCCGGAAACTGCGCGCTCTATATGCGCGGCGAGATCGAGATGTGAGGGATCATTCCTCGTCCGTGTCTTCCTTTTCGCCTTCCGAATCGAACTCTTCGTCCGTTTCGTCGTCATAGCTTTCACCGAAAGCTTCGAGACCGTCCGCGAGATAATCGCCGAGTAGCGGCAGGCCGAGCAGATATTGCGCCGTGCGTTTGTTGTGTTCGGCTCTCGCTGTGTCCAGCGCTTCCTGCCATTCGTCGATTCCGTAAGTGCCGCGCCCGAGCCAGGCCAGCGCAACGAGATTGATCTGCTCTTCCACATCCATGCCGTTGATGAAGGCGATCAACTCCTGCTGCACGGCGTCGTTTTCCGGATCGTCTTCCAGAACATCCGCCATGCCGTCATCTATGGCGTCCGAGCCTTCATCGGGATCGGAATCGGCTTCCTTCGCGTCAAACTGGCGCGCTTTCACGATGACGAAGCGTACTTTCTCCGGCGCCACGCCCAATTCGGGCAAATTCTGTTCGGCTTCCGGTTTTCCCTTTGTCGTGAGCGGCATAGCCCTTCCCTTTCCGATGCAAGCGGGAGGAAACGGCCATGCCGGGTGTCGTGTTCCCCAAGCTCTGCGTCAATGCGAGCCCACTTATGATTTGACGCTCCGCGATCCAATCCATAGAAAGGTTGCGGGCCACGCTCCCCCAACGGAGCGCGAACATTCTGAAAGGAATGTCGATATGACCGGTAATACGCCGGCCGTGCGCCCTGCACGGCCTTTTTTTTCGTCCGGACCTTGCGCCAAGCGGCCAGGTTGGACGCCTGAAGTCCTCAAAGGTGCGCTCCTGGGGCGATCGCATCGCTCCAAACCCGGCAAAGCGAAACTCAAGGAAGCGATCGATCGCACGCGTGCGATCCTCGGCATTCCGGCGGATTATCGCATCGGCATCGTGCCGGCGTCGGATACCGGCGCCGTCGAGATGGCGATGTGGTCCCTGCTGGGGCCGATGGAAGTCGACATCTTCGCCTGGGAAAGCTTCGGCGAAGATTGGGTGACGGACACTGTCAAGCAGCTCAAGCTCAAAGCCGACGTACACAAGGCCGACTATGGCAAGTTGCCGGAGCTGAAGACCGCGAAGAACCGCGATGTCGTGTTCCTGTGGAACGGCACCACCAGCGGCGTGCGCGTGCCGGATGCGAACTGGATCCCCGCCGACCGCGACGGCATCACCATCTGCGACGCGACATCCGCCGCGTTCGCGATGGATCTGCCGTGGATCAAGCTCGATGTGACTACCTTCTCCTGGCAGAAGGTTCTGGGCGGCGAAGCGGCGCACGGCATGATCGTGCTCTCGCCGAACGCCGTGACGCGGCTGGAGAACTACACGCCGCATTGGCCGCTGCCCAAGATTTTCCGCATGACCAAAGGCGGGAAGATCGTGGAAGGCATCTTCGAAGGCGAGACCATCAACACGCCGTCCATGCTGGCGCTGGAGGATTATCTCGATACGCTGAAATGGGCCGAAGGCCTCGGGGGATTGAAGGCGCTGATTGCGCGCTCCGAGGCCAATCTCGGCGCGATTGAAAAATGGGTGGCGAAATCGTCCTGGGCCGCATTTCTCGCCGAAGAAAAGGCAACACGCTCCAATACTTCCGTGTGCCTGAAGATCGTCGATCCGTGGTTCACCGCGCTGGATGACGCCAACCGGCAGGAGATCGCCAAGAAACTCGTCTCCGTGCTGGAGAAGGAAGGCGTGGCGCTGGATCTGGGCGCCTATCGCAGCGCGCCGCCGGGGCTTCGCATCTGGTGCGGCGCTACCGTGGACACATCCGATATCGAAGCATTGACGCCATGGCTCGATTGGGCCTGGGCGCAAGTGAAAGCGTAAACCCATGCCCAAGGTTCTCATCGCAGACAAACTGTCGCCCGCCGCCGTCGCCATCTTCAAGGAGCGTGGCGTGGAAGCGGATGTTCTTCCCGGTTTGAGCAAGGAAGAACTGCTCAAGATCGTGGATCAATATGACGGCATCGCCATCCGCTCGGCGACCAAAATCACCGCGGAGGTGATCAAGGCGGCCAAGAAGCTGAAAGTGGTCGGCCGCGCCGGCATCGGCGTCGACAATGTCGATATTCCGGCTGCCACGGCCGCAGGTGTGATCGTGATGAACACGCCCTTCGGCAATTCCATCACCACCGCCGAGCACGCCATCTCCCTGATGCTGGCGCTGGCGCGCGAACTTCCCGCCGCCAACGCCTCCACCCAAGCCGGCAAATGGGAGAAGAACCGCTTCATGGGCGTGGAAATCACCG
>Ga0207705_10000158_pt1 | contig 73213 bp, 78 predicted proteins | sample KBSC13metaG_FD_184314 | JGI IMG/M metagenome (GOLD analysis project Ga0207705, IMG submission 184314) | Corn rhizosphere microbial communities from Kellogg Biological Station, Michigan, USA - KBS C1-3 metaG (SPAdes) (version 2) | ecosystem: Host-associated > Plants > Roots > Rhizosphere > Soil ... | reverse complement strand
CGCCTTTGCCGCGCTGGTGCGGATCGTATTCGCCGATGAAAAGATGGATCTTCTGCTTCACCGCGCCCGGCGCCATGTAGCACTCGCAAACCTTGCGCAAGTTGCGGGGCGTGAAGCCGGTTTCTTCCTCGGCTTCATGCACGATGCGCTCTTCCGGCGTGGCGCCGTCCAGAAGCCCCGCCGCCGCCTCGACGAGCAGGTCGCGATAGCCTTGCTGATAGGCCGGCATGCGAAACTGCCGCGTCAGGATGACGGAGCGCGTGTCGCGGTGAAAAAGAAGGATCGTGCAGCCGTCGCCGCAGTCATAGACTTCGCGCGCGGTGTTCTGCCATTCCCCGTCTGCGCGCCGCCACGCGAACTCGACCTTCTTGAGGATGTAATGATCGTCCGAAAGGGTCTTGGTGCTTTCGATGCGCACGCGGTCGCTGATATCCGTCATCGGCTCACTCCTTGTTTACAGGGCGTTATCTAGGTCATAAGCCGCCTTCTTGACAGCCATGGCCATGCACGAAAGTCTCGCGCAAATCCCGGATCGGTGTTTCTTGGCGGATCTCGCGTTAGAACTCACAAATGTCACCAAGCGTTTCGGTTCCTTCACCGCCGTGGAGGATTTGAGCTTTGCGCTGCCGCGCGGGCGCATCCTGGGTTATCTCGGCCCCAACGGCGCGGGCAAGACCACCAGCATCCGCATGATGCTGGGCATCCTCAAGCCCGACGAAGGCAGCGTGCGCATCCTGGGCGGCGAGGCCACCGGCCAGCGCGCGAAGATCGGCTATCTGCCGGAAGAGCGCGGCCTCTACAAGCGCATGCGCGCCGATGAATCCATCGCCTATATCGCCAGCCTCAAGGGCATGCCGCGCGCCGACGCGATGAAGAAGGCCCGCGCGCTGCTGGAGCAATACGGTCTCGGCAAATTCTCACGCACCCGCATCGAGGGCCTGTCGAAAGGCATGGCGCAGAAGGTGCAGCTTCTCTCCGCCATCGCGCACGATCCGGATTTCATCATCCTGGACGAGCCGTTCTCCGGCCTCGATCCGGTCAACCAGAAGGAGGTGGAGGACACCATCCGCGCGCTGGCGCGGGGCGGCATGACGATTCTCTTCTCCACACACACCATGCAGCATGCCGAAAGATTGGCCGACCAACTGGTCGTGCTGGCGCGCGGCCGCAAACTCTTCGACGGCAATCTGGACGAAGCCCGCAAGCTTCTGCCGCGCCGCGCGCATATCGGCGCCGACGCCGACCTGTCCTTTCTCGCGTCCCTGCCGGATGTCGCGTCGGTCAAGCCGCCGTCGGGCCATGAGGAGAACTGGACGATCGACCTGAAGGAAGGCGCGGAGGGCCGCGATCTTCTCTCCCAATGTTTCGAGCGGCGCATCGCGCTCTCGCATTTCGACATCGCACCGCCGAGCCTGCAGGACGTCTTCGTGAGCCTGATCGAAAGAGACCGCGCATGAACCGCATCTTTCTCATCGCGCGCCAGGAATTCATCAAATTCATCACCCGGCGGGGCTTCCTGTTCACGCTGATCGGTGTGCCTTTGTGGATCGGGCTCGCGGCGGTGGTTCCCAAGATGGCGGCGGGAAGCGATCGTGCCGTTTTCACCGTGATCGATCGCGGCAACGCGTTCCGCCAGGAGATTTCGCGCACGCTGGCGCGTGAGAATGCGCCATCCTTCATCCTGGTCGATGCACCGAAGGCGTTGACGGTGGTTTCGCCCAAGGACTTTCCGGCCGTCGCGGCGTCCTATTTCAGCAAGCCGCACAGGGTGAATGCGCAAGGCGATGTCGCGAAGCTCGATGCCATCGTCGTGATCCCGCCGGATTTCGGAAAGCGCCCGGCGGAGTTCTGGGCCACCGCACCGGAGTCGCATTTGCGGGACTTCGTGCAGGCTACGCTGACCAAGGCGCTACGGCTGCGCGCCGCGCACAAGCTTGGCGACGCCAGGGCCTCCGCCGCGTTGGATGTGGAAGCGCGTCTTGCGTCGCGCAATCCCGCAACCTTGTCGCCTTCGGCCGGCGGCGACATTGCGGGGGTTTCGGTGTCGGTCGCCATGGCGATCCTGCTTCTGATCGTGGCGATGATGAACTCCATGTCGTTGTTGCAAGGCGTCATCGAGGAGAAATCCACGCGCATGATCGAGGTGCTGCTGTCCTGCGCGACGCCATGGGAGATCGTCGGCGGCAAGATCGCGGGCGTCATCGCGGTGGCGCTCTTCACCATCGTGTTGTGGGTGGGGTCCGCCGCGATCCTGGGCTCGCTCTTCGCGCAAAGCCAGGCGGGCATGATGATCCATGCGGCGCTGACGGCCCTTTCCAATCCTGTGCTTGCGGGACTGATCGCGCTTTATTTTCTGAGCGGGCTTCTCATCTATGGCGCGATCTTCCTGACCATCGGCAGCATGAGTGCCTCGCTCGCCGATGCGCAGGCCTATCTCGGCCCTTCCATGATGATCATCATGCTGCCCAATCTTTTCATCGCGCCGATTCTCAGCGCGCCCAACGGGACGCTGGCGACGGCGGCAAGCTATTTTCCGATCTACACGCCCTACATCATGCTGATGCGCGTGGGCTCGCATCCGCCCGCCATCGAACTGGTGTTGACGGCGCTCCTGTCGGTGAGCGTGGCAGCGTTTCTTGTCTGGAAAGCCGGCCAGACTTTCGCCCGTCACGCGCTGACGACGGAAAAGCCGCCACGGCTGGGCTCGTGGTTCTCGAGGACGAAACACACCTGACCGCTTCCCCTTGCATGCCGGCAGTTTGTGTATTAAACACTGAACCGAATGGTTCAGTATTCGCAAACCCGCTTTGATGCCTCGTTTGCCGCGCTCTCGGACGCCACAAGGCGCGGCGTTCTGGAGCAACTCGGGCGTGCGGACGCTTCGATCACGGAGCTTGCCGATAAGTTTCACATGACCCTCACGGGCATGAAGAAGCATGTCGGCGTCTTGGAGCAGGCGGGGCTCGTCACCACGCAGAAGATCGGGCGCGTGCGCACCTGCAAGCTCGGCCGGCGCCGGCTAGAGGAAGAAGCGGCATGGATCGAGAAGTATCGCCAGCTCTGGGCCGCGCGCTTCGATGCGCTGGACAAGGTTATTGAAGAACTGAAGCAGAAGGAAAAAGCTGATGGTCTTAGAAAAATGGAGTGACAAGCGCACGACGGTGGAGCGGACGTCGGATCGCGAGTTGGTCGTCACGCGAACCTTCAACGGTCCGGCGCGTATCGTGTTCGAGGCGTGGGCGAAGCCCGAGCTGTTCAAGCGATGGTGGGTGCCGAAGTCGGCAGGCATGTCCTTGCTGTCCTGCGACATGGATATTCGAACCGGCGGCCATTATCGCCTGGAGTTCGGCCACCCTGCTTTCGAGCAGCCGATGGTGTTTTTCGGCCGCTACATCGAAGTGACGCCGCCCGTCCGTCTTATCTGGACGAATGACGAAGGTGGCGAGGGCGCGGGCGCGGTCACCACAGTGACCTTCGAGGAACGCGGCGCTGACACCCTGGCCGTACTGCGCGACCTCTATCCTTCGAAGGACGCGCTCGACGAAGCCATCGCGTCCGAAAGCTTGGGTGGATTCAGCGAACAGTTTGCACAACTCGACGAAGTCCTCGTCGCGTTGGGCGCGACGAAGTGACAGCCGTTTAAACCAAAAGGCCGCCCTGTTCGGACGGCCCTTTCAAATTCGCTTTTTCCGACTGGATCCCCGCCTTCGCGGGGATGATTTGGCTAGCGCCAAATCACTTCGGCAGCACGCCTTCGCGCTGCAGGCGCTTGCGCTGGAGCTTGCGGTAGCGGCGGATGGCTTCCGCGCGTTCGCGGGCGCGCTTCTCGCTCGGCTTCTCGTAATGGCCACGCAGCTTCATCTCGCGGAAGATGCCTTCGCGCTGCATCTTCTTCTTCAGGGCCTTGAGGGCCTGGTCGATATTGTTGTCGCGAACGATGATCTGCAAAGAAGGCTCCTGCCGGTCTTAAGAAGGTCGCGGTAGATAACAGAAGGGTTTTGGCCTGTAAACCTTTGGGCGACGCGAAAAAAGCCGCTTTTCCACCTTGAAAAGCAGCTAGATGTTCTATATTTGTTCTTATAGCGCTGCGCCACTCTCGTCAATCCGGAAATGGGGGGAAGGCCGGGGGGGGGGTAGTTCAAAATGTAAATTCGACTGCCTCGCGAACCTCTGACCCACAAAATATGGTGATGGTGGGGCGCCAATGAAAATCGAAGAACAACCTTCGAGCGATTTCTGTTATAGTTCAAAGCCTTAGTGGAAAAGTGGATTTTGGTGGCATGGCTATCCTGAAAATCGCCCGCATGGGCCATCCGATCTTGGCCCAGAAGGCCGCCGCGGTCGCCAATCCGGCCGATCCGGCGCTGCGCAAGCTCGTCTCCGACATGGTGGAGACCATGATCGACGCCAATGGCGCGGGCCTCGCCGCGCCGCAGGTTCATGTGCCGCTGCGAGTCGTGGTCTTCCAGGCCCCGGCCGAGCGCAGCGACCCGGGCCTCTCCGAAGACGAGAAGTTCGATCACACCGCGCCGCTGACGGTTCTGGTCAATCCCGTGATCGCAGTGCTGGGGACCGAGCGCGAAGCGGGATGGGAAGGCTGCCTGTCGGTGCCGGGCCTGCGTGGATTGGTGGAGCGGTCCGCCCATATCCGCTACAGCGGCTACGATCTGGACGGCAAAAAGATCGAGCGCACGGCGCGCGGTTTCCATGCCCGCGTGGTGCAGCATGAATGCGATCACCTGGACGGCATCCTATATCCCAGCCGCATGAGCGACTTGGGCAATCTGATCTTCGAAACCGAAGCGAAGCATTGGATGAAAAACGAATGACGGCGCGCGCGAAGAAACCGGCAAAGCTGGTTACGCGCGAGGATGTTTTGCTCGCTGCGCTGAAGCATGCGCCCTTCGACGGCTTTACCGATTCCGTTCTGGAGCGTGCCGGGAAAGAAGCGGGCGCAAGCAAGGATGAGTTGGCGGGGCTCTTCCCCGAAGGCCCGCTCGATCTCGTCGAAGCCTTTTCGGATTATGCCGACGATCAGATGGACGCGGCATTGGCGAAGAAGAAACTCGCCGCGATGAAGATCCGTGACCGCATCAAGAGCGCGGTGTGGGCACGCATTGATGCGCTGCGCCCGCACAAGGAAGCGGCTCGCCGCGCCGGTGCGTTCCTCACCCTGCCGCCCCATGCCGCGACGGGCGCCAAGCTTCTCTACCGCAGCGTGGACCGCATGTGGCGCGCCGTCGGCGACACCTCGACCGATTTCAATTTCTACACGAAGCGCGCGATCCTTGCGGGCGTCTATTCGGCGACCTTGATGCGCTGGTTCACCGACCAGAGCGAAGACGAAGCGGAGACGAAGGCTTTCCTCGATGCGCGCATCGAGAACGTCATGCAGTTCGAGAAGTTCAAGGCGCAGGTGAAAGAGCGGACGAAAGATCTGCCGTCGCTGTCGGATATACTCGAACGCTTCAGCCCGCGTTCTTGATGGATTAAGAAGAACGCGGCTTCAGATAGGTGATGTGCCCCATCTTCCGGCCCGCGCGGATTTCGCTCTTGCCGTAAAGATGCAGCCCGCCGCCCTTCGCGGCGAGCGCTTTCCAGTCCGCCGCTTCCTCGCCGATGAGATTTTCCATCACGGCGTCGGAGTGCCGTTCGGTCGACCCCAAAGGCCATCCGGCGACGGCGCGGATGTGGTTCTCGAATTGGTTGGTGATGCAGGCTTCAATCGTCCAATGCCCGGAATTGTGGACCCGCGGCGCAATCTCGTTGACGAGCAAGGCGCCGTCCTTCTGCACGAACAGCTCAACGCCGAGAACGCCGACATAACTCAGCGCATCGGCGATTTTCCTGGCGATGGATTTGGCATCTTCCACCTGCTTCGCCGTCAGCCGCGCCGGAACGATGGAGCGGCGCAGGATGTGGTGCTCATGGACATTCTCCGCCGGATCGTAAGCCGCGAATTGTCCATCCGCACCGCGCACCGCGACGACAGAAGCTTCAAAATCGAAGGCGACGAATTGTTCGAGGATCGCCGGCACGGATTTGAAAGAGGTAAAAGCCGCTTTGCACGCTTCGGCACTTGAAACTTTCGCCTGTCCCTTGCCGTCATAGCCAAGGCGGCGTGTTTTCAACACGGCAGGGCCACCGATCTTCGCGAAAGCCGCAGCGGCATCTTCGGCGGAATTCACGGCGGCGAAATCGGCGGTCTTCAATCCCTGTCTGGCGACAAAGCTCTTCTCGTCAAACCGGTCCTGAATGATCGCCAGCGCATTGGCATTGGGGTTGGTCGGCTTGGTGCGCGCCAGCACGGCCGCCGCCGCCGCCGGCACATTCTCGAACTCATAAGTGACGGCATCGCAAGCCGCCGCGAATTTCGCCAGCGCCGCTTCGTCGTCATAGCGCGCGGAGGTATGGGCATCGCAGACCTGAAAGGCCGGCGCATCTTTCTCGTCGGAATAGATATGCGTCTTGAGCCCCAACCGCGCAGCGGCCATTGCCAGCATGCGCCCAAGCTGTCCACCACCGAGAATCCCGATCGTGCCTCCCGGGGATACGGGAGCGGAAAGAAGCTTGGCGTCGCTCATTGATGGGAAGGTGCGTCGGAAACGGAGTCGGTCTGCTTGCGCCGCCAGTCGAGCAACCGGTTGGCAAGCGCTTCATCGGAGAGCGCGAGGATCGCCGCCGCATGCAGCGCGGCATTCTTCGCCCCGCTTTCGCCGATGGCGAATGTCGCCACCGGAACACCGCCCGGCATCTGAACGATGGACAGAAGCGAGTCCATGCCCTTCAGCGCCTTGGACTCCACCGGCACGCCCAAGACCGGCAAGGTCGTCATCGACGCCGCCATGCCCGGCAGATGTGCCGCGCCGCCTGCGCCCGCGATGATCACCTTCAGCCCGCGCGACGCCGCGCCCTTGGCGTAATTGTAGAGCCGGTCCGGCGTGCGGTGGGCGGAGACGATCTTGGTCTCATGGGGTACGCCCAGCTTCTCCAGGATTTCGGATGCTGCGCGCAGGGTGGGCCAGTCCGACTGGCTTCCCATGATGATTCCGACGAGTGGGGTCATGCTTCCTGCGGCGTCCAAAAGGAAGCGGCGGAGTATAGGCATGGAAAGCCCGGAGAAAAGGCCCACGAAAAGGCCTCCCATCCCGGCGTTAATACTTTGCTTACCGTAATGACTGCATTTTTAACCATCCGGGGCAGTGCTTCGGGCGGGGCTGGAGAATCATGAAGGTCGAACGGAGCGGTAGCGCGAAGGCAACGCGCAAGGCGGCGGGTTATACCCGCCGTGGCGAAGCCGTGCCGCCGCCGGTGGTTCGCCCGGTCGCGGCGTCGGCCAGCGTCCTTGGCATCCCCGACGAAGAATTCACCCCGCGCGTGCAGAACGCAGTGATGTCGCTCATGGGCGAAGTCGAAACCATGCGCCGCGAACTCAGCCAGACGCGCGCGAAGCTGGACGAGATGGAGAAGGTCGCCGACCGCGACCAGCTTCTGCCGATCCTCAACCGCCGCGCCTTCGTGCGCGAATTGACGCGCTACATCTCTTTCGCCGTGCGCTACGGCACTCCGGCAAGCCTTCTCTATTTCGATCTCGACGGCTTCAAGCAGGTGAATGACGGCCACGGCCATGCGGCTGGCGATGCGGTGCTGGAGCATTTCGCCGATGTGCTGAGCGCCAATGTGCGTGACACCGATGTCGTGGGCCGTCTCGGCGGCGACGAGTTCGGCGTCATCCTCAGCCATGCCAACCAGGCGCAGGCGCAGGCCAAGGCACAGTCGCTGGCCGAGACGCTGCACGAGAGTCCCGCCAGCTGGCAGAGCAGGAAGATTCCGATCGGGTTTTCGTTCGGGGCGTTCGAACTGTCTTCAAGCGACAGCGCGGATCTGGCCATCGCCCGTGCGGACGAGGCGATGTACGCGCACAAGCGTTCCCTCCGCTAGGCGATAATATCCGGCAGAAGCTTGTCGTTGATCTGGGTGATCAGGTCTTTGAGCTGAAGCTTGCGCTTCTTCATGCGTGAGAGCTGGAGCTGGTCGTTCACGCCCATGTCGGCCATCGCCTGAATCGCGGTATCGAGATCGCGATGCTCCTGCATGAGTTCGGCGAGCTTGGCGCGCAGGGTCTGTTCTTCGGCTTCCGTCATGGTTCAGCGCTTCGGTTTGGCATTGCGCCTGCCCTTGACGAGGTCCTCGCCCCAGCGTCTGGTGCGCGGCCAGTCATGGCCCAGAAGATCGAGCGCCTTGCCGACGATGTTGTCCACGATGTCTTCCAGCCCGTGCGGTTCGGCATAGAACGCGGGCACCGGCGGCAGGATGATCGCGCCCATTTCCGCCAGTTGCGTCAGCGAACGCAGATGGCCGACATGCAGCGGCGTCTCGCGCACCATCAGGATCAGCTTGCGGCGTTCTTTCAACGTCACGTCGGCGGCGCGCGTCAGAAGATTGGTCGTCACGCCGGTTGCGATCTCCGACCATGTGCGCACCGAGCAAGGCGCGATCACCATGCCGTCGGTCTGGAACGATCCGGATGCGATGGACGCTGCAATATCGCCAATGGCGTAAAGCTTGCCGGCTTTTGCAGCGACCTGTTTGGGTGTGAATTTCGTTTCATAGCCGATGGTCATTTCACCCGGCTTGGACATCACCAGATGCGACTCGATTCCGAGCTCGGAACAGGCCTCCAGCAATCTTATTCCAAAGGCCGCGCCCGAAGCGCCGCTGATTCCCACGATCAGCCGGGGTTCCCGCGTTTTTTCTGAATTTTTGCCCACCATTGCGTTCGTTTACAGCTTGTCAGCCATAGGCGAAAGAGGCCGTGACAGACCTCCAACTTGGTGTTCTAATTTCTCTCCCTTCCAAGAGAGGTGCAGCATGGCACTACAGGGACACATTCAGGAGTTGTCCGAAAAGCATAAGAAACTGGAAGAAATGATAGAGATGGAACTGACCCACCCGGACTGGGATGAAGTCAGGATCCACGCTCTCAAAAAAGAAAAGCTTCGAATTAAAGACGAGCTCGAAAGGCTGCGAAGCACCGTCCACTAATCTCCCCTAACAGAACTATTCCGCGGCTTGCGGAACTTCCTCGCGGTCCAGGCGCATGATGAGAAGCGCTGCCAGCGCCAGCATTACGCCTGCTGCGAGGAATGCCGAGCCGGGGAAATAGACCGGCGTCTTCGGCCCCGTGAAGTATGAAAACACGGTGGTCAGCAGCACCGGGGCGATGATCGAGGTGACGCCGCCAATGCTGGCAAGCGCGCCCTGCAACTCGCCCTGCTCATTGCCGGGAACATGTTTGGATATGATGGCGTTGATCGTGGGCATGGCGAGGCCCATCAGCGACCACACCAGCATCCACGGATACATCATCCAGCCCTGCGTCGCGAAAGCGTAGCCCGCGAAACCGGCGGCGCCGGCGAGCAGGCCGATAATGGCCGCGTTGTGTTCGCCGAGCTTGGGGATTGTGATGCGCGTCAGGAACCCGAACACGAATGCCATCACCATGCCGAGGAAGGCGAGCGCCCAGCCAAGCTGCGCTGTCGTCCAGTGGAATTTCAGATAGACGTAATAGCTCCAGATCACCGGATTGGCGTCATGTGCGAGGCGCATCAGAACAAGAACGCCAATGAAGCCCAGAACCATCGGATAGCGTTTCAGAGCCATCAAGGACCCTACGGGATTGGCGCGCCACCATTCGAAGCTGCGCCGTTTCTCCAGGGGGAGCGACTCTTTCATCACCAGCAACCCGAACAGCGCGTTCGCCACGGCTAGCGCCGCGGCCGCGAAGAAAGGAACGCGCACGCCATATTGCCCCAGCAATCCGCCGATCGCGGGACCAACCACGAAGCCGATGCCGAACGCGGCGCCCGTCAATCCAAAATTCGCGGCGCGTTTCTCCGGCGGCGAAACATCGGCGATATAAGCGTTGGCGGTGACGTAAGCCGCGCCGGCGATGCCCGAAAGAATGCGGCTTACAAAGAGCCACCAGATCGTGGGCGCGATGGCGGTGATGAAGTAGTCGAACCCCAAAAACAGCAACGAGGCGATGAGAACCGGCTTGCGGCCAAAACGGTCCGAAAGATTTCCGATCAATGGCGAAAACAGGAACAGCATCGCCGCGAAGGATGTCTGCAGCCAGCCGCCCCAGGCGGCGGACGCGCTCATCGCCGCGGCGTTGGTCGCATAAGGTCCGGTCAGGTCCGCGATGATCTTCGGCGCCACCGGGATGATGATGCCCAGGCCCACTGTGTCCACGAACATGGTGATAAAAATGAACACCAGCGCCCATCGGCCGGCTTTGTCGTCACGCATGAAGCCCCCTTATTCGGCGGCACCATAAGCGGCGCGGTGTCCGTTCGCTTGTAAGAATTTTCCTCTGCTTTGCTTTGATCACCGGCATGAAATGGGCGTCGATATTTAAGCTTCTGATTTGAAACAGGAAATCCGATGAAACCGACCCAATTGTGGAACACTCTTGCAGTTCAGGGCGTTAGCCCTGTCGTGAGAGGGCCTAAACGGGAGAGAGCAATGAGGAAAGTTTTAGCGGGTCTTGTGCTGTCCGCAGCCATGGTCGCTGGCGCCGCGGCCGTAACCACCGCTCCGGCACAAGCAGCCGGAATTTATGTGAGCGTCGGCGACGGGTACCATCATCATCATCATCGTCACTGGCGTCACCATGACCGCGGTCACTACTGGCATAACCGCTATTGGCAGCACCGCTATTGGTGCGATCGCCATCACCGCCGCTGGTGCTATCGCTAATCTGACGGTAGGCGAAAAGAAATCCCCTCCGGGCAATTCTGGAGGGGATTTTTTCGTCCGACAGTTCGCGGCGGAAAACCGGATCAGTGGCGTGCTTCGGCGGCCTTTTCCGGCGTCGAAGGCGTGACCGCCGCGACCGGTTTGAACGGCGCTACGACGGGCTTGCTGCCCGCCGTCTTGCCGAAATCCGGCTTCAGATTGCCGTCGATGAAAGCCCCGGATTCGATCTTGATGTCCTGATGGCTGACATCACCCGACATACGCGCCGTGCCGGTGAGAATGACTTTCTTGGCTTCTATTCGCCCATCGATGGTGCCGGCAAGCTCGACCTCATCGCCGTAAACAGTGCCTTTGACCTTCGCGTTGTTGCCGATCTTGACGCCGACGCCGCGCACATCGCCATCGATCTCGCCGTCGATCTGGATGTCTTCGGTGCTTTCGAGTTGTCCGGTGATCTTGAGGGCCTTGCTGATGACCGATGCCATGGGTGCTCCTGTCTTTGCTGGGGGTGAAAGCGGTTGGGCATATGCTTGCGAACGCGGCTGCTCGACGGGTCTGGGTGTTTGCGCGGCATCGATGGCGGGCGATTTGCCGTCCGCCGGTTTGCTGTCGTTGCGGTTGAAGATGGTCATGGTTGTGTCTCCGGCAGTTGATCGAGCGTTTCGAAGAAATTGATGGGCCGCCAGGGCATGCGCCCGTCGAAATGCGCACCGCGCGCCACGGTGATGACATTGTGGAAGATGCGCCCTTCGATATGGGCCGTTTCCTCGACGGTGACCGTGGGAGCGAAGATGCGTCCGTTCAGAAACCCGGCAACGACGACTTCGCGGGCGACGATATCGCCTTCGACACGCCCCCCGGGCGCGATGATGAGCTTGAGCGCTGCAATGCGGCCGGCGATGACGCCTTGGACAGTGAGCTCACCCTCCACCTCGATCACGCCGCGGACCCGCAGGCCGGCATCGAAATAGGAAGGCGGAAGATCGATTGCGCCACGTGCGGGCGCAAATCTGGTGTCGGATCGGCGCGACAGGGCGAACATCGACAGTCCCATTCAAGGTCCAGCCCCCGCCGCCCTTGAAGGGATCATGACATATCAGAGAGCATGGGCAAGCACTTATCACGCATGTGCGCGAGGGAATTTTGAAATTGTGGGTTGCGCAAAATCTTAACGGCCGGGCCGCATAAAAATTAAATCTTCCCCGCTCCCAAACGAGAGCGAAAGCTCACGAAACCTCCCGCGTTCGTTCGCGCAGCTTGAATTTCTGCATCTTGCCGGTGGATGTCTTGGGAATCTCGGCAAAGATGACATATCGGGGGCATTTGTAGCGGGCGAGGTTCTGTTTGCAGAACTCGATCAGCTCTTCGGCTGTGACATTTTCGTGGCCGGGCTTCTTTTCTACAAAGGCGCAAGGTGTCTCGCCCCATTTCTCATCTTCCTTGGCGACCACGGCCACGAACATGACGGCGGGGTGCTTGCCGAGCACGTCCTCCACCTCCAGGGACGAGATGTTTTCACCGCCCGAAATGATGATGTCCTTCGAGCGATCCTTGAGTTGGATATAACCGTCGGCGTGCATCACCCCCAGGTCTCCGGAGTGAAACCAGCCACCTGCGAAGGCTTCCCGTGTGGCCTTGGGATTCTTCAGATAGCCTTTCATCACGATGTTGCCGCGGAACATGACTTCGCCCAGCGTTTCGCCATCGGCGGCAGTCGGCTCCATGGTTTCGGGATCCATCACGGTGAGCGCATCGAGCGCGTGGTAGCGAACGCCCTGGCGCGCTTTCTTCGTGGCGCGTTCACCCTTGTCGAGTGCGTCCCAATCTTCTTTCCACTCATTCACCACGGCGGGGCCATAGGTTTCGGTGAGGCCGTAAACATGCGTGACGTTGAAGCCCGCATCCGCCATGCCGGCCAACACCGCTTCGGGCGGCGGCGCGGCGGCTGTGATGAATTGCACCGTCCATGGAATGTCGCGCTTTTCGTTTTGTGGAGCATTGATGATCGTGCTCATCACAATCGGCGCGCCGCACATATGTGTGACCTTGTGCTCAACGACGGCGTCGTAAATGGCTTTCGCGCGCACCCAGCGCAGACAGATATGCGTGCCGGCGACGACCGATAGTGACCATGGAAAGCACCAGCCGTTGCAGTGAAACATCGGCAACGTCCACAGATAGACCGGATGGCTTGGCATGTTCGCGGCGATGACATTGCCGTAACCCATCAGCGCGGCGCCGCGATGATGGAAGACAACACCCTTGGGATTGCCGGTGGTGCCGCTCGTATAGTTCAGCGAGATGGCGTCCCATTCATCGTTGGGAAGAACCGGCGTGAAGTCCGCATCGCCGCTCGCCACAAATTCTTCGTAGCCGATTTCGCCGAGCTTCTCGCCGGTTTGCGGGAATTCGAGGTCGTCATAATCGATGACGATGGGTTTTACCTTCGCGAGCTTCAGCGTCTCTTTGACGGTGGGCGCGAATTCGCGGTCGGTGATCAGCACCTTGGCTTCGCCATGATCGAGAATAAACGCCAGCGCGGCCGCATCGAGGCGCGTATTCAGCGTGTTGAGCACCGCGCCCGTCATGGGAACGCCATAATGCACTTCCAGCATGGCTGGCGTGTTGGCGAGCATCACCGCGACGGTATCGTTTTTACCGATGCCGCGTCCGGCCAGCGCGGAAGCGAGTTTTCGGGAGCGTTCGAAAAATTGCGCATAAGTGAACCGCTGATTGCCGTGCACAATCGCGACGCGGTCGGGAAAAGTCTTCGCCGCGCGCTCCAGAAACGTGAGCGGCGTCAGTGGCTGATAGTTCGCGGCATTGCGGTCCAGATCGGTGTCATAGGGGCTGCGGCCGAGGACCGGTTTCAACCTTTGCGCCAGGCGCAGGGCCGCGGCCGCGCCACGGCGCATGAAACTCTTCGGCTTGCGCGAAGTGCGCAGCGGTGTACCCCGCGCAGCGACTTTCGGGGCTTTGGCCGCTTTGGCAGGCTTGGCGCGCTTTTTGGCGGATTTCACCAGCGGTTTGCGGACGGCTTTCTTCGCTTTCACCGGTTTGCGGGATTTGCCCTTGGATGCGCCCGCCCGCTTTGCGCCCTTACGCGATGCCATATCTCATACGCCCGAATATCGACCCGCGCGGAGGCTAGAGAAATGGTGAACGCCCATCAAGGATTCAACAATAGACGGGGCCATATAGTGTTGCTAGGACACCCCCCGGAAGCGCGCAGGTAATCTGAATGGCGAATGGAGTTGAGGCGACCGCGCGGTGGAACCCGTTACGTGGCATCTATGCGTGGGTGATGCGCCAGGCCGAAGGGCGTTTTGCCTGGGGCGTGATGGCCGCGATCGCCTTCGCCGAAAGTTCGTTCCTGCCGATCCCGCCGGATCTGATGCTCATCCCGATGACGCTGGCCAATCGCAAGCGTGCCTTCTGGCTCGCGGCGTGGTGCACCTTCTGGTCGGTGTCGGGCGGATTGCTGGGTTATGCCATCGGTTCGCTGCTTTATGATTCCGTCGGCAAGTGGCTGATCGATGCCTATGGCATGGGCAGCGACATGGACGCCTTCCGCGTGGCTTACAAGCATTGGGGGCCATGGATCGTGCTGGTGCAGGGTCTGACCCCGATCCCTTACAAGCTGCTGACGATCTCTTCGGGCTTCGCGGGCCTCAGCCTGCCGTTCTTCATGCTGCTTTCGGTTATCACGCGTGGCGTGCGCTTCTTCGGCGAGGCGACGCTGCTCTATTTTTTCGGCGTGAAGGTGAAGGAAATTCTCGACAAATATCTGGAAGTCGCGCTGATCGTCTTCCTGGTATTGGTGGTCGGCGGCGTCTTCTTGGCGCGTTACGTTTTCGGCGCGACGCTGTCGTAAAAAAGCCCAGCTTTGCTTATCCTCTGCGCGCACTCTCATTTTGAGAGTCGCATTCTCGCGCGCACCTTATGACCAACGCCTTCCGTTCCGTCGCCGCCATCCTGTTCTCGACCCTCATCTTCCTGATGGGCGCCGGTCTCTTGACGACGCTCATCCCGGTGCGGGCGCATCTGGAAGGTTTTTCGGATTTCTCGCTGGGGCTGATCGGCTCCTTCTACTATGTGGGCTTCATGCTCGGCTGTTATGCGGGACCGCGGCTGTTCGCGCGCGCCGGTCACAGCCGGACCTTTGCGGTTGCCGCCGGTCTGGCCACCACCGCAACGCTGTTGCAGGCGCTCCAGGTGAGCGAGATCGCCTGGATCCTGACGCGCGCGCTCTTCGGCTTCGCCGCCGCCATGCTCTACATGACGATGGAAAGCTGGCTCAACGACCGGGCCACCAACGAAACGCGCGGCCGCATCTTTGCGTCCTACATGGTCGTGAACTATCTGGGCCTGATGCTGGGACAATGGCTGTTCGTGACGGGACGGCCCTCGAGCTTTTCGCTTTTCTCGCTGGCGGCAATTTTCTATGCGCTGTGCCCGATCCCCGTCGGTTTGACACGTACGCCACAGCCGGTGACATCGAAAATACCGAGACTCAACCCGTTGAAGATCTTCCGTATCTCACCAGTGGGTGTCGCAGGCTGCATCGTGGTGGGCTTTGCGAATGCCGCCGTGTGGGTATTCGCGCCGGTCTATGCGCAGGATCACGGCATGACGCGCGGATTGCTGGCGGGGTTCATGGTGGCGTTCACCTTGGGCGGCGCACTCAGCCAGATGCCGGTGGGTCGCCTCTCCGACCGCATCGACCGCCGTTATGTGATCGCGGGTGTTACGCTGTCGGCAGCAATAGCGGGCATCTGCCTCTATCTCCTCAGCGGCCACAGCCCGACATTGACGCTCATCCTGATCGGTCTCTTCGGCATGTTGAGCCTGCCGCTCTACGGCCTCTCCGTCGCACATACCAACGACCGGTTGCCGCGCGAGAGCTTCGTCGAAGCCTCTGCCACACTGCTCCTGATCAATGCGATTGCGTCGGCCTTTGGTCCGGTGCTGGGCGCGCTGGTGACGACGCGGTTCGGGACGGCATCACTGTTTCTCTACACGGCGGCATTTCATCTTGCGATGCTTATCTTCACCTTGGTTCGCATCGGCGCGAAGGAAACGGCGCCCGAAGGGCTGCGCGAACCGTTCGAGCCGATGCCGCTGCAGGCGGCTTCGCCCGGCGTGGTCGAACTCGACCCGCGCGCGCCGGAGCAGAAGCCCGCCTGATTGTTCGATGTGGCCGCCGTCGCGGCGTCCTCCTCAAGGGAGGACGGCTTCATCAATCCTGTTCCAGCTCGCTCGACAAATTGTAGCTGTCGTCGGCAGGAACGCCTTCGTCCGGATTCGCCGACTCTTCGGCGGCAGATGCCGGCGCTTCGCCCGTGGTTTCCGAAATCGGCTTCAAGGTTGCGCCTTTGCGTGCGGCCCGCTTGGCGGCGCGTTCGCGTTTCGCGTTCACACGCGCCACGGCCAGGTCCAGTTCCAGCTGGGAACACAGGCCCAGCGTCACCGGATCGACGGCTTTGATGTTGGTCGCGTTCCAGTGCGAGCGTTCGCGAATCTTGGTGATCGTTGCTTTGGTCGTGCCGATCAACTTGACGATGTCGGCGTCGGAGAATTCCGGATGGTTGCGGATGATCCAGTACACCGCATCCGGCTTGTCCTGGCGCTTGGAGACCGGCGTGTACCGCGGCACCTTCTTCACCTTCACTGGCGGCATCTTGTACTTCGACACCGCCATTTTCAGGCGCATCTTGGGGTTCTTCTCGGCCTCTTCGATCTGCTCACGCGTGAGCTGACCAGATGCCACCGGGTCCTGGCCCTTGATGCCTTTGGCCACGTCCTCGTCGGCGATGCCTTTCACTTCCAGCGGATGCAGGCCGCAGAAATCGGCGATCTGCTCGAAGGTCAGCGAAGTGTTGTCAACCAGCCAGACGGCGGTGGCTTTGGGCATCAGCGGCTTTTGCGGTTCGGCGGCCATGACAAAATCTTTCCTTTCCCGGGCGGCCCTTCCGGGTCCGTCCCTTCGCTCGATGATCCAGTTTTCGAGGAAGGCCGGTGTTTTAGCGGAAAGGGGTTGGGCGCGAAAGGAAATTGAGGCATCCCAATTGACAAATTATTGGTATTTAGATACCAAGGTACATGAAAACCATCGAACGCGTGCAAACAGGGGTGCGTCTGGAAAAGCGCACGCTGAAGGTGCTGAAGGGGCTGGCGGAATATCTCGATCTTTCGCTGGGCGATCTGCTCGAAGGCATGGTGCTGCATGCCTTCGAAGGAAAGGCGCCGTTCTCCGAGGAGACGCTGAAGCAGATCGCCAAGCTGAAGGCCGTCTACGGCCTTGATCTGACGGCAGCGGACTCGCACGCGCTGAAGGAAGATGGCGATGGGCGTTGAGCCATTCTTGCGTGCATTTCTGGACGGCGAGTTGGATGCCGAGAGCTTTCGCCATGCCGATCATGTGCGCGCCGGGTTCGAGATTTTGCGGCATCACGAGTTTCCGGACGCGGCGGCGGCGTTCGCGCGGTCGCTGAAACAGATTGCTATGCGTGCTGGCGCGCCGGGCAAATATCACGAGACGATCACCCTGGCGTTCCTGTCGCTGATCGCGGAGCGGCAAGCTTTGGGTGGGTATGTGGATTTTGAAGCTTTCGCCGCGGCCAGTCCCGATCTGATGGACGCGTCGGTGTTAAAGCGCTGGTATGCGCCGGAACGTCTGATGTCCGACATCGCGCGCAAGACGTTCGTGCTGCCGGACGCTGGACGATGAGTGAGACATGAGCCAGACATGGGCATTGCGCGGCCTGCGCTGGAGCTATTGTGCGTTCATCGCCTGGGCGAGTGTGCAGACCTTTCGCGGCGCGCGCGGAAGCGATCTGCATGCCCAAATTCTTTCCGTCGTCGAGATAGCTGCTATCGTGGCATTCCTGTTCGCACCGCTCGAAGTCGCGGCTTGCGTTGTGCTGCTGGCCGTATACGCAGCCGCCGCTGTGCTGACGCTGGCGACGCATAATGAAGTGCCGTTGCGCTTTATCTATTTCGCCATGACCGCGATCTATATCGTGATCGCCAGCCGTGGACGGCTCATTTCTTCGCCCGCTTGATACCGTCTGAAATGAGCTTCGCCGCGCCGTCGGCGTCGATCCATTCGCCGATACGGGTCCATTTGGCGGGTTCCAGATCCTTGTAGTGCTGGAAAAAATGCTCGATCTGCTGGCGCAAGATCTCCGGCAGGTCGCGATAGGAACGAACGCCGGTGTGATAAGGATGCAGATCGTCCACCGGCACCGCCACGATCTTCTCGTCCTGCCCCGCCTGATCCTGCATCACGAGCGCGCCCACGGGACGGCAGCGCACCACCGCGCCGGGGATCACCGGCACGGCGGAGATCACCAGCACGTCGCAGGGATCGCCGTCTTCCGACAACGTATGTGGCACGAAGCCGTAATTGCCGGGATAGAACATCGCGGTGTGCAGGAAGCGATCGACGAACAGAGCACCGGAGGCCTTGTCCATCTCATATTTCACCGGCAGGCCGCCAGCGGGGATTTCGATCACGACATTTATGTCATGCGGTGGATTTTTTCCGGCCGGAATTTGAGAAAGGTCCATCGTATCCTCACATGGCGAGCAGGATTTTTCCGATATGATCGCTCGATTTCATCTTCACATGCGCCTTCTGCGCCTCGGCCAGCGGGAAGGTCGAATCCACGATCGGCCGGATCTTTCCGGCATCGATCAGGGGCCAAACCTCTTTCAGAAGCGCGTCGCGGATTACGCCTTTTTCGTCGTTGGAACGCGCGCGCAAGGTGGTGGCGAGCAGCGAAAGACGCTTCATCAGCATGGGCGCAAAGTTCACATTCGCCTGCATGCCGCTCATATAGGCGATGTTGACGATGCGACCCCAGAGCGCCGCCGCGCTCATATTGCGCTGGATATATTCGCCGCCGACCATGTCGAGGATGACGTTGACGCCTTTATCGTTCGTCGCCTTCTTAACGATCTCGACGAAATCCTGCTCCTTATAGTTGATCGCGTGACCACCAAGTTTTTCGATCATGGCGCATTTCGCCGCCGTTGCGGCTGTCGAGAACACTTTGTGTCCGCGCGCCGCGCAAAGCTGGATCGCCGCGGTGCCGATGCCGCTGGTGCCGCCGTGGATCAGGACAGTTTCGCCAGGCTTCAGCCGGGCGCTATCCATCAGATTGGTCCAGACCGTGAAGAGGACTTCCGGCAAGGCCGCCGCGTCGATCACACGCACGCCTTTGGGGACCGGAAGCAGGCATTTTTCCGAAGCCACGGCGTATTCCGCATATCCACCGCCGCCCATCAGCGCGCAGACTTTATCGCCCACCTTATGGGTCGTGACGTCCGCGCCAACCTCCACGATCTCGCCGGACGCCTCCATGCCAAGCGTGTCGGGCGCGCCGGGCGGCGGCGGATAACGCCCCGCACCCTGCGCCATGTCGGCATGATTTAGCCCGGCTGCGCTAACCTTTATGAGGACTTCACCCGGCCCGGGCTTGGGCGTGGGAATGTCTGCCACGACAAGGCGATAATCATTCCCCGGATTTTCGATGGCGATGGATTTCATCTTGTTTTCCCGGTCTTGCACGGCCGTTTCCCGGGCATGACACTAGCAAGGCTGAATGCAGGTGCGAAACATGCCAATTGATCCAGAGGAACTTCTGCCGCGTAAGAAAATGGCCGAGATCGTTTTGGGGCAGGATCTCTCAACCATGTCCGAGCATGAGCTTGTTGCGCGCATCGCCGCGCTCGAAGAGGAAATCGCCAGATCCCGCGAGGCAATCAGGGCGCGCCAATCTACGAAATCCGCTGCAGACGCATTCTTTCGCAAAAATTAGCGTTACGGCGCGACATCTCGCTGTTGACCAAGACTCCATCCGTGAATTCAGCAATCCTTAATTCGCCAATGGCGATAAGCACCCGCGCGAACCGTTGCGCGAATGTCACCGCCTGGTTGGTTTATGCGTTGGCCTATCGCGTTGGTCGCTTGCGCTGGTTCATGGGCTTGATAGTTTTCGCCGATAGACAAGGGGAACGGGTGCGAATGTCGCTTACCGATCAAGACGAAGAAAATCTCGGCCACGTCACCCCGCAAAGCTTCACCGGGTCGGCACTCTTTGAAAAAACCTTCGATGAAGGCATGTCGCTGGTCGAAGAAACTGCGCGCTATCTCGATGGCCGTGGCCGCGAGGAATCCAAGGATCTTCCCCGCAAAGCGGCGCTTCTTTACGCGGGCGAGAGCATGCGCGTGACGACCCGTCTCATGCAGGCTGCCAGTTGGCTTCTGGTGCAGCGCGCCGTGCATGAGGGCGAGATGGATGCGGAGATAGCCGCTGGCGATCGCTATCGTCTCGGCTCAAAGGAAATCTGTCTGGGCGGGCGCGAAGACGGCACGGACCTGCTGCCCAGGACGCTTCAGGATTTGCTGGAACGCAGCGACAATCTCTATCGCCGCATTGCGCGACTGGACGACATCCTGTTCCGGGGCGATATGCCGAAAGCCGGCGTTCAGACGCAGATGGATCGCCTCGAACAGGCATTCGGCAAGGTGAATTGAGATCGCCCGCCGACCCCATGGGCAGCGGACACGGTTCACGGATAACGAAAAAGCCGGAAAGCCTTATTTCTTGACGTAGTCGCCGAAGCGCTTGTTGAAGCGCGTCAGGCGGCCGCCACGGTCGAGCAGCTGCTGCTGTCCGCCGGTCCAGGCCGGGTGCGTCGAAGGATCGATGTCGAGCTGAAGCTTCTGGTCCGGTTCGCCCCAGGTCGTGCGGGTCTTGTAGGTCGTGCCGTCGTTCAGCACGACGTTCACGAAGTGATAGTTGGGATGGACGCCCTTTTTCATGGCCGGAAACCTTCAAGACCCGTTTGGAAGCCGGGGCTTATAGAAGAAGGGGGCGGGGCTTGGCAAGCCAGCGTCGATAGGCCCGGTTTTGGCGGACGACCGGGGTGGTTTATAGGGTGAGGGAACCCCAGATACCGAGCCATGTCGCAATCCGGCCAGGAATATAGCGAGCAAATCCAGCATCTGGCGCAAGGGCGGGCCAAAGGCCGTTCGCTCGCGCCGTTGCGGACGCTGTTGCCGTTCCTGCGGCCGTTCCGCTTTCGGATCGCCGCCGCGGTCGCCGCGCTGATCGTTTCCTCGGGGGCGACGCTCGTTCTGCCTGCGGCTTTGCGTTCGCTGATCGACCAGGGCTTCAGCGCCGACCAGATTTCGGCGATTTCGCATTATTTTCTTTTGTTCATCGCCGCGGCCGGCGTGCTGGGCATCGCCACGGCTATCCGCTTTTATTTTGTGACATGGATCGGCGAACGGGTGATCGCAGATCTGCGCAAGGCTGTGTTCGCCAATGTCATCGGCCTGTCTCCGGTGTTCTTTGAAGTGACGCGCACGGGCGAGGTGCTCTCGCGTCTCACCGCCGACACGACGCTTATTCAAACGGTAATCGGATCTTCGGTCTCCGTGGCGGCGCGCAATTTCGTGATGTTCGTCGGCGGGCTGATCCTGATGTGCGTGACGTCCGTGAAGCTGACGGCGCTTGTCACCGGCGCGGTGGTTCTGGTGATGATCCCGCTGATGCTGTTCGGCCGCTGGGTGCGGACCTTGAGCCGCAAGAGCCAGGATCGCATTGCCGATACTTCGGCGCACGCCAGCGAAACCATAAATGCCGTGCAGACCGTTCAAGCATTCACGCATGAAGACATCGAACGCAAGCAGTTCGGATATGCGGTGGAGCAAAGTTTCGACGTCGCGATTTTGCGCACGCGCGCCCGTGCGGCGATGACGGCGGTGGTCATCTTTGCCGTATTCGGCTCGATCGCAGCGGTCGGCTGGGTCGGCGCGCAAGATGTTGTCGGTCACGCGATGACGGCGGGCCAGTTGGTGCAGTTCATATTTTACGCGGGCATCGTCGCAGGCGGCGTTGGCGCGCTGTCGGAGACTTATGGCGATCTGCAGCGCGCCGCCGGCGCGTCGGAGCGGTTGAGCGAACTTCTGACAGTCGAACCGGAAGTGAAGGCGCCGGTGCATCCGGTCGCGATCTCGTTGCCTGCGAAAGGCGCGGTGCGCTTCGACGATGTGACCTTCCGCTATCCGGCGCGGCCGGATCACAAGGCGCTGAACGGCTTTACCCTCGACATTCAGCCCGGCGAAGCCGTGGCGCTGGTGGGGCCGAGCGGCGCCGGAAAATCCACCGTGTTCCAGCTTCTGCTGCGGTTCTTTGCACCCCAGGATGGCGCCATCCTGTTCGACGGCGTCGATACGGCGAAGCTCGATCCCTTGGATTTGCGCAAGAATATCGCCTTGGTGGCGCAGGATCCTGTGATCTTCTCGGGCACCATCGCCGACAACATCCGCTATGGCCGCCCCGATGCGAGCGATGAAGATGTTCGCCGCGCCGCGGAAGCCGCTGTTGCCAGCGAATTCATCGAACGTCTTCCCGATCTCTATCAGACGCGTGTCGGCGAGCGCGGCATGACGCTCTCGGGCGGCCAGCGCCAGCGCCTTGCCATCGCGCGCGCCATCCTGCGCGACGCGCCGCTGCTGTTGCTGGATGAAGCGACAAGTGCTCTGGATTCCGAGAATGAGCGGCTGGTGCAGCAGGGGCTCGCCAATCTGATGGCGGGCCGCACGACCATCGTCATCGCTCATCGGCTTTCCACGATCCAGAAGCTGAAACGCATCGTCGTGATGGAACATGGCCGCATCGTGGGCGAGGGCAGTCATGCCGAGCTTGTCGCCGGCGGCGGTCTCTACAAGCGCCTGGCCGAACTGCAATTCGCCAGCGGCATGGCGCTGGCGGGTTAAACTATACCGGCCGCGCCGGTTGAATTTTCCAGGAGGGTGTTATGACGCTCGACCAGGTTTATGCCCTCAGCGGGACCGTTACTTCGTTCGCTCTTGTGCTGTCGCTCGTCTATGCCTCTTTGCAGTTCCGCATCAATACGAAAGTGGCGCGCAATGCGCGCTTGATCGCCGCTGCCGCCGTGTTTCAGGACTTCAGCCGGTTGCTTGCAAGCAATGCCGACTGCGCGCGCATATTTCGCGACGGTCTTGCGGATCTAAGCAAGCTGGATCCCGTCGATCGATGGCGCTTTGGTTCCATGATGCAAATGCTCATTGCAAACTCGCAGCTCGTTCTGGAGCTTCAGAGCGTGGGATATCAGGACTATTTCCACGCGCGATCCATGCAGCAGATCATGCGCAGACCGGGTGCGCGGCAGTGGTGGGTGCATGAACGCAAGATGTTTGCGCCAACGACCATTGCCGCCGTAGACGTGATTTTCGATGCTGCCGGCGAGGCGGAAAGCGATACGCCGCTCGGTGACCAGGAATAAGCAGGCACAAAAAGGGCGCCGCAACGGGCGCCCTTTTTAATTCAGGGATTGGTTTTCAAGCCGCGACGATCTCATCGCCTTCCGGATCGCGCAGCACATAGCCGCGGCCCCAGACGGTTTCGATGTAGTTGTCGCCATTGGTGGCGGCGGCCAGCTTCTTGCGAAGCTTGCAGATGAAGACGTCAATGATCTTCAGCTCCGGCTCGTCCATGCCGCCATAGAGATGGTTGAGAAACATCTCCTTCGTCAGGGTCGTGCCCTTACGAAGCGAGAGGAGTTCCAGCATCTGATATTCCTTGCCGGTGAGGTGCACGCGGCTGCCGTCCACTTCGACCGTCTTGGCGTCGAGATTGACGGTGAGCTTTCCGGTCGTGATGACCGACTGGCTGTGGCCCTTGCTGCGGCGAACCACGGCGGCGATGCGCGCGACCAGTTCGTCCTTGTGGAAGGGCTTGGTCATATAGTCGTCGGCGCCGAAACCCAGCGCCTTGACCTTCGCTTCCACGATCGCATTGCCCGATAGGATAAGGACGGGCGTCTGCACTTTCGCGAGGCGCAGGCTCTTCAAAACCTCAAAGCCGCTCATGTCCGGCAACTGCAGGTCGAGGACGATGATGTCGTAGTCGTAAAGCTTGCCGAGATCGATACCTTCTTCGCCAAGGTCCGTCGTGTAGACGTTGAAGCCTTCACTCCGCAGCATCAGCTCGATGCTGCGCGCCATGGCGCTATCGTCTTCGATCAGTAGTACGCGCATCTCAATTGCCCCCCTGAGGGTCTGCCGTGGTTAACGGATCGCGATAAGGTAAGCGGAATTGGTTAACAACCACTTTAACCATGTCCGGGGATTCATGTCCCACAAAGGCTGCCTAACCGATCTTCATCAAGGAGCGGCCATCCCCTTGATTCGATTTGTTAAGTTTACCGCGACTTAAATCCTTTCCTGCAAGATGTCAGCAGGAGCCCGAGAATTTCACCGGGCGGCAAGGATTCGATGCACGCGCTTTTGAAAGAAATCGAGGCTGTTCCGGTACTTACCCGCTTCGGGAAGGTCAGCCGGATCGAGGGCCTGCTGGTCGAGGTGACGGGTGCCGCGGGTGCCATCAGCCTGGGCGGGCAGGTGTACCTAAGCGCTTCAAACGGCAAGAAAATCCCTTGTGAAGTGGTCGGATTTCGCGATGGCCGCGCATTGATCATGCCGCTGGGGGCGCTTGAGGGGGTGAGCCTGGGCGCCCGGGCCGATTTTTTCGACAGGCCGGCACAAATTTTCCCCTGTCAGGGTTGGCTGGGCCGCGTCGTCGATGCGTTCGGCAAGCCAACGGACGGCAAAGGCCCGCTGCCCAAGGGCAATATCGGCTATCCGCTCCGTGCCTCGCCGCCTTCCGCCCATACGCGCGCGCGCGTCGGCGGTAAGCTGGATCTGGGCGTGCGTGCGCTCAATGCTTTCGCGACCTGCTGCAAAGGCCAGCGCATGGGCATTTTCGCAGGCTCGGGCGTCGGCAAATCGACATTGCTCGCGATGCTCGCGCGCAACACCGATGCCGATGCCATCGTGATCGGCCTTGTCGGCGAACGTGGCCGCGAGCTTAAGGAATTCATCGAGGACGATCTGGGCGAAGAAGGTCTCGCGCGCAGCGTGCTGGTTGCCGCGACCTCGGACGAACCGGCGCTAGTCCGCCGCCAGGCCGCGTTTACCTCCATGGCCATTGCGGAACAACTTCGGGACCAAGGCTTGCATGTGCTGCTCCTGATGGACTCGGTGACCCGTTTCGCTATGGCACAACGTGAAGTCGGCCTCTCCGCGGGAGAGCCGCCCGCCAGTAAAGGTTACACGCCGACGGTGTTCGCCGAACTCCCGCGATTGCTGGAGCGCGCCGGTCCCGGCCCCATGGGCAACACCGGTTCCATTACCGGCCTGTTTACGGTTCTCGTCGAAGGTGACGATCACAACGAGCCGGTGGCCGACGCCGTGCGCGGTATTTTGGACGGTCATATCGTGCTGGAGCGTGCCATTGCGGAACGCGGAAGATATCCCGCGATCAATGTTCTCAAATCGGTTTCGCGCGTCATGCCGTCCTGCAATAGTCAGGAAGAGCAGGCAATTGTCATGCGCGCGCGTGCTCCCCTCGCGACTTACGAAGATATGGCTGAGCTTGTGCGCCTCGGCGCCTACAAAGCCGGCAGCAGCGCGGAAGTGGACAACGCGATCAGACTTCAACCCGCACTCGAAGCCTTCCTGTCCCAGAAGAAGGATGAGTGTTCGACATTGGAAGATGGGTATGCGGCGCTCGACGCGATCGTCGGCGACGGAATGGGGAAAGGTAACGCGACATGAAACGCACCGATTCACTGATGCGCCTGAAGCGCTTCCGCGTCGATGATCTGAAGCGCCGAATGGGAACGCTCGACGGTATGAAGAACGATCTGGAGCGCAAGCTCGCCGATCTGGAAGAAAGTGTGGCCCGCGAAAAGCAGCGGGCCAACGATTCCGACATTGGCCGCCTGGCGTTTCCGTCCTTCCTGCGCTCCATCGACAGCCGTCGCGAAAACCTGAGAGCCACGCTCAAGGAAATCGAACGCGAGCGCGCGCAATGTCAGGACGAACTCACGGCCGCTTTTCAGGATCTGAAGAGCCTCGAACTGGCGGTCGACCAGCAGGTCAAGCGGGCCGCAGAAGTGGAAGCGCGCCGCAGCCAATCCCGCATGGACGAGATGGCCATCGTGCGCCACCTGCGCAAACACGCGATGCGGGGCGCCTGAAGGCTCTCCAAAGTTTCCTCCAGAGTGCGCGACAGGGACCGTAAGGTCCCTGTTTCGTTATGGGACAGTTCTCCGCTAGATTCCGCGCGTTGCTTCGCGGGGGGCGCGCGTCCATGTCTTTTTCGGAATTGATCTCACCTTTGGTGGGCCGGCTGGTGCTGGCCTGGTTCTTCCTCACCTCGTCCTTTTCCTATGGCGCGCAATGGCATGCGACCATCACGCTCATGGCATTGAAGGATTTGCCGGTGCCGGCGCTGTTTTTGTTCGGTGCCATCCTTCTGATGATCATGGGGGCGATTTCGCTGATCTTCGGATTTTACGCACGTGCCGGCGCCTTGGCGCTGTTTGCCTTCACCGTTGCCGCTTCGGTGTTGATGCATGATTACTGGCACATCCGCGACCAAGCCGCGCGCGCCGCCGACTACGATCTCTTCGCGCGCAACATGGCGATCGCGGGAGGATTGCTTCTGATTGTGGGCATGGGCGCAGGCCCGTTCTCGATCGACAACCGCATGGGCGGCGGGCGCGACTAGCGCCGGTTACCAGCCGCCGCCACCGCCGCCACCGCCGCCGCCGCCGGAGAAGCCGCCGCCGCCGCTGCCCGAGCTTGAGCCCGGCGCGGTTGCGGCCGATGCCGCCGACGCGGCCAAAGACGCTCCCAATCCTGCCGCAACACCCGCGCCGAAATTTCCGTAATTGCCGCCCGAGTACCAAAGCGGCGCGTAATAGCCACCGGAAGAATTGGGCGTCATGCCTGCGGCGGCTGCCTCGGCTTCGAACTTCTTGCTCCACTGGTTCTCGCAGTCCAGCGCGATGGCGTAAGGCAGGAATTTCTCGAAGACTTCCGGTGTCACATGCGGCGGATTGAGAACTTCGAGGCGATCCTTTTCCGCGGTGTTGAGGAAGAGGCGGAAACCTTCGATCTGGTCGAGTACTTTGGCGCCCGCGGCCGTCGGCGCCTTGAGCAGATGATAGAAGATGTAGGAGGCGAAGCCGCCGGTGATGAGCGCGGCACTGGATACCCACGAAACCGACTGGCCGAACGTGAAGAGCACGAAGACCAAAGCGATGACAAAGGGCACCGCGAAGGCGCTGGTGAACAGCGCGCCCATGATGTTGAGGAATTTCGACCCGGGGCCGGAGACGGCATTGCGCCAATTGTCCATCATGCGATGCAGCAGGAAAAACGTCCCGATGGACCAGCCGCCGAGCCACAATAGCATGAAGCCAGAGCCGCCTGCGTTTTCTCCGAGGACCGCCGCGGCCAACGCGGTCAGGGCCAGAATGGCAAGCCCACCGATGAACCAGTGCAGATTGGTGATAAAATAGCGGCTCTCATATTCGTTCTTGAGTGATGATTTCAGCGCGGAAATCGCTTCGGCGATGTCGGAATGATTGCTTTGCTTAAGTTCGATGCTGTTTGCGTCGCCCAGCAGCTTCGTGCCGATGGCGCGCTCGCCGCCGGACAGACCGGCCTCTCCGATGCTCTTGCCGGCGCGCGTCAGCGTGTAGGTGTCGCCTGTCTGCGTGATTCTGAGAAAGCCTTTTACCGCCATGTTGATCAGCGAGGCGGCAAACGCCTTGCGGTCGTAATGCATCTTCCAGACATAGCGAACGGCGGCCGGTGAGAAATCCTGTGGCGGCGCGAACAGCGCGATGATGGTGCCGCGCCGCGGATCGCGACCGAACTCGTACCAGGTAACGAAGAAATAGATGAGGAGGATGCCAATGCCCAGCAGCGCGGCGATGTTGCCGGCATTGTCGCGGATGAAATCGGCGCGCCGTTCCGCTTCCGTCGGCGGCAGCACCGCGCCCTTGCCGAAATCGATGGCGATCGTCAGCCCCTCATTGCTCGCGAGAGGGCGTGTTGTCTCGATGCTGATGCTGTTCTGGTTCAGATCCGTGGTGCGGGCATTACTTTCGCGCGAATGAACGGCGCCGGTGTAATAGACGTGCTTGCCGATTGCTGCATTGGCCGGCAGATGCACCGTCACTTCGGCGCGGTCTATCGGGAAGATCCAGAAATTGCCGGTGACGTTCCAGTAAAGTTCGTCATAGCCCTTGAAGAAGCCGATTTGCCGGTCGGTCGTATAGGTGATCGTGTAGACATGCGGCCCCGGGGCGACCTCGGTATCCTTGTCGCCGATCTTGACGCGCTTTCCGGCATCGATGTTCTCGACATCGAAAGGTTCGTCATGGCCGTCGCGGGTGACCTGCAGAACATCGAAGCGCACCCGCACGGTGCGATCGTATTTGTCGGTATAGGTCGTCGGAAAGTCGCGGAAGATGCCGTGCCGGATGCGGTCGCCCGCCGCGATCACCGCGATGGTTTCGGTGACATTCAGAACGCCGTTGCGCGCGACGGTGATGTCGCTCTTGTAGTCGGTGATGCGTTCCGAATCGTATTGCGCAAAGACGGGCGCGATGAAGAGCGATAAGCAAACGGCAATGAGCGCCGCCAGCCGCTTCATCCGCCGAACGACACCTTGGGCACGTCGCGGTCGGCGGCGTTGTCGATCTGGAAGAAAGGCTGCGCTGTGAAGCCGCCGGAGCTGGCGACGATGCTGGACGGGAATTGCTGGATCGCCACGTTGTAGTCGCGAACGGTGCCGTTGTAGTAGCGGCGCGCAAGCTGCAACTGATCTTCGATATTGTTCAGATTGCCCTGCAGTTGCTGGAAATTGGAGCTGGCCTTCAGATCGGGGTAGGCCTCGGCGACGGCCATCACCTTGCCGATGGCGGCGGTGATGGCGGCTTCGGTCTGCGCGCGCTCGGCGATGTCCTGCGTGCCTGTTTGCGACCGCAGCTTGGTCAGTTCGTCGAAGGTGCCGCGTTCGTGGGAGGCATATCCCTTCACCGTTTCGACAAGATTGGGAATAAGGTCGGCGCGGCGCTTGAGCTGCACATCGATGCCGCTCCAGGCTTCCCGCACGACGTTTTTGCGCCGCACCAATCCATTGTAAACAGATACGACCCAGAGGACGATCAGCGCGGCGATGAGTACGATGACATAAAAGGCCATGCGCAGAACCTAAGGGCTCCGCGCATGACCTTCAACCGGATGGCCGAAATCGGCTGTGATCCTCTGCCGGGACTAGCCCAAAACGAGGCCGCGTATCGTGCTGACGATGGCGATCACCACGCCGAAAAGGATTGCGTAGGAGAGCAGCACCAGCGCCGTCATCGCTTCAAAGGCTTTCCAGTCGGCCGTCAGCAGCGCGCCCACGTCGGCATGCTGTAGGGCTATCGCGCGGATGAAGGTAAGCAACGCATAGACAAGGAGCGCAACGAACGTGGTTGTCACCACAGCGCCCAATTCCATCATCATGAAGCCCGCGCCCAGCGCCACGACAGCCATCAGCACAAGTTGAATGGTATCGGCCGAATGCACGATTGTTTGAATGGTATTCCAGATATCCGTAAGCGCGAACATGGGTCCCCCTTGAACTCCCAAACACGATGAAGCGCGTCCCTTTGTTCAAGGCGACAGTCGCTCCTGTGCCAAGATGGTACACGAAGGATCGCGAAAGCGGAACTTGGGGTTTGCAACCGGCGGTAGTTCTGCCGGCACGGAAGTACTGGAGAAGTGTGGTTAACGCATGCTCGCGCGCAACATCGGCTGCGGTTTTTGCGGGCCGCGGTCGTGAAGTGCACGCGCCACCGCCTCGAGAGCGCGCGAAGCGGGTGCCTGCGGATAGAGGGTCAACAGATGGCACTGACGGCGCACGGCATCGTTCGCTTTGGCGTCGCGCGGGATACCACCCAGATAGCTCGGATCGCATTTCAGAAAGGCGCGCGCAGTCGCGGCCAATGCGTCAAAACTCTTCTGCGCTTCGGTTTCGTTGGTGGCGATGTTCACGATCACCAGCGGCAGCCGTGAATTGTCGGCCCGGTGCAGGAGCTTGGTGAAAGCGTAAGCATCGGTGAGCGCCGCCGGATCCGGCGTCATCACCAGAATGGTTTCGTCCGCTGCTGCGGCGAACATCATCGTCGTGTCGTCCACGCCGGCGCCCAGATCCAGAAGAACGCGGTCGTATTGATCGGCGGCGCTGAGTGCGATCAGCAGGCGGCGCGCATCTTCCTTGTCCGAATTGGCGAATGCGCCCGAGCCGGCGGGCGCGGAGAGAAGATCGAACCCGCCGCGCTTTGCCGCGCCGCCCAGAACCGGAACGATGGCATCAGCGACGGTGCATTCGCCGCGCATGACGCAAGGCAGATTGCCGCCATCGTCCAGGCCAAGATGCACGGCGGCGTTGGAAAGGCCCAGATCGGCGTCGCACAGCAGAACCCGCTCGCCTTCATGCGCCAGTGCGTGCGCCAGCGAAACAGCGATCAGCGTCTTGCCCGTGCCGCCTTTTCCCGAACCGATGGCTGTGATGTGGGGCGTGTTCATTGTGTGCTTCCCTGGTCGGCATTGCGTGTCGCGCCTTCCAGCAACGTGCGCGCAAGCGAAAGCGGCGTGAGCGTCTCGAGTCCGCCCGCGACAAAAGGTGAGCGGGTGATATGCGCCAGGCCAAGGCCGCTGCAACTGGCGGCGATGAGGGCGCCGAACCGGCGCGCCATGTCCATCTGCGTGACGATCAGGCGTTGCGCGCCCAGCATCTGCAGACCGGAAATCAGTTCGACTGTCTCTTCGGCATCGCCGCAGGCCGACACAACGCCCAGAGCTTCCACGCCTTCGATCATGGCAAGCGCGGAGAAGGCGGTGCGCGCCCTGGGATTGCGCAGATCGAAACCCGCGGTGTCGATGATGGCGAGCGCGTTGTCCTCGCGGCACTGTGCGGCGATCTTGGTCAGGGCCTCGGCGGTCTCGGCGATTTCAACCTTTAGGCGCAGATGACCGGCGAAGGCTTCGAGGCGCGCCAACGCGCCAGCCCCTTCGACATCGGTTGCGACGAACAGGACGTGGCGGTGAGAGAGACGCGCATGCGCCGCGATCTTGGCGGCGATGGCTGTCTTTCCCGCGCCGTTGGGACCGACAAGAAGAAGCGCGGCCGTCTTCGAGATGTCGAGTGGCTGCGTCTTCATGCGGCGGTCGAGCGCGGAGGCGAGCGCCAGCGTCATGTCCTTCAGGCCGCTGTTTTCGGCGGTCTTGGCGAAATCATGCGCAAGATTGTCGGGCAGGCGGTGGCCACGCAGCACCGTGAGCAGTTGGGCACGGCTGAACGGAGATGCCGCCGTTTTCGCCGATTGCGGCGCGCCGCGCAGGCGTTTCATCAGATCGCCGCGAAAACTGTCTTCCAGGCTCGCCGGTGCTTCGATGGCTTTTTCGATTTCCGTGACGGGCTCATCCGGCGTCAGCGCGCGTTCGACGGCTTCCGGCTCGTCCAACGCGGCGCGCACCATGATGCCGCCGCCTTTGGTTTTCTCGCTGGCGACGATGACCGCATCGTCGCCCATCTCGCTGCGCACATTGGCGAGAGCTTCGCGCATGTCACGGGCAAGGAAGGTGCGAAGCTTCATCTCACACCTGCCCCAGCGTTCTCAGACGCACGGAGGCGTGGATTTCGTTCTGGGACATCACCACCGTCTGCGGACGGAAGCGTTCCACGATCGAGCGCACGAAGGGGCGCACCTGCGGGCTCGTCAGCAGCACCGGAACATCGCCGGCCTGGCCGACTTCGTCGAAGCGGGCGCGCACGGCCTGAATGAATTGCTGCAGCTGGCTCGGCGCCATCGCAAGTTGCTTGTCCTCGCCCTGGCCGATGATGGATTCCGCGAAGGCCTGCTCCCAGGCGGGCGACAGCGCGACAAGCGGCAGATATCCGCCCGGCGCGGTGTTGGCATGGCAAAGCTGGCGCGCAAGACGGGCGCGCACATGCTCGGTGATATAGAGCGGGTTCTTCGTGTGGCCGACGGCTTCGGCGATGCCTTCGAGGATCGCCGGAAGGTCGCGGATGGAAACGCGTTCGCCGAGCAGCGTTTGCAGCACGCGCTGCACGCCGGTAACGGAGATCTGCGACGGCATGAGTTCGTCCACCAACTTCTTGTGGTCGGCCGGAAGCTCGTCGAGCAGCTTCTTGGTCTCCGCGTAAGAGAGAAGTTCGCTCATATGCGACTTCAGAACTTCGGTGAGATGCGTGGTCAGCACCGTGCCCGGATCGACCACCGTAAGACCGCGGAAATTGGCTTCCTCGCGCAGGTTCGCCGACACCCATGTCGCCGGCAGGCCGAAGGCAGGCTCGGTGGTGTGCGTGCCGGGCAGATCGATTGGCGCGCCCTTGGGATCCATGACAAGGAGCGAGCCGGGGAAAAGTTCGCCGCGGCCGGAATCCACTTCCTTGACGCTGATGCGATATTCGTTCGCGCCCAGCTGCATGTTGTCGAGGATGCGGACCGACGGCATGACAAAACCCATCTCGGTCGCAAGCTGGCGGCGCAGCGCCTTGATCTGATCGGTGATGCGGTGGCCCTGCACATCGTTGATGAGCGGCAACAGGCCGTAACCCAGCTCGACGCGCAGCAGGTCGAGCGCGAGAGCGGATGCGATGGGCTCTTCCTTGGGCGCGGCTTCGGCCTTGGTTTTTTCCTCCTGCTTCTCCTCGGCAACGCGGGTCTCTTCCTTGCGCTTGAAGGCGAACCAGGCGGTGGCGCCGATGGCGGCGGAGAGCAGCGTGAACACGATGGTCGGCATGCCGGGCAGGAGGCCGACGATGGCCATGACGGCCGAGGCCATGCCCAGCGCCTGCGGATAAAAGGACAACTGGCTCATTAGCGCCTGATCCGTCGAGCCTTCGACGCCGGCTTTCGAAACCATCAGGCCTGCCGCGGTCGAAACAATCAGCGCCGGCATCTGGCTCACAAGACCATCACCGACGGACAGAAGCGTGAATGTCTGCGTGGCGTCCGCGAAGCTCATGCCTTTTTGCACGACGGCGATGATAATGCCGCCGATCACATTGATGGCCACGATCATCAGACCGGCGATGGCATCGCCGCGAACGAATTTGGAGGCGCCGTCCATGGCGCCGAAGAAGTTGGATTCACCTTCCAGTTCCTTGCGCCGGCGGCGGGCTTCGGTTTCGTCGATAAGGCCGGCGGAAAGATCGGCGTCCACCGCCATTTGCTTGCCGGGCATGGCGTCCAGGGTGAAACGCGCGGCGACTTCGGCGATACGGCCAGAGCCTTTGGTGATGACCACGAAGTTCACGATCACCAGGATCGCGAATACGATGATGCCGATCACGAAATTGCCCTGCATGATCAGGTGGCCGAAAGCCTGGATCACATAGCCGGCGGCTTCGGTGCCCGTCGCGCCTTCCGAAAGGATCAGGCGCGTGGAGGCGAGGTTCAGCGCAAGGCGCATCATCGTGGTGATGAGCAGCACGGCGGGGAACGAGCTGAATTCCAGCGGTTTGCGAATGAACACGCAGGTCATCAGGATCAGGATCGAAACGGACAACGAGAAAGCCAGGCAGATATCCAGCAGCCATGTCGGCAGCGGCAGGATCAGGACGATCAGGATCGCCATGATGCCGATCGCAAGGCCCAGATCGCTGCGCTTCAGGATGCCCTGCGCGGTGGCGAGGTTCAGTCCGAACGCCGGCGCCTCAACGGTGCTGGAGATATCAGCCATTGGTGACTATCAGCCCGCCATCCGGGCTTCGCCGTGCTGCGGGATCGCAAGACCGGACGAGGAGTATTCGCGCAGCTTGTTGCGCAGGGTGCGGATCGAAATGCCCAGGATGTTCGCGGCATGGGTGCGGTTGCCGAGGCAGTGATCCAGTGTATCCAGAATGAGGTCGCGTTCGACGTCGGCGACCGTGCGGCCGACGAGACCGCGGGTTGCGACGACGCTTGCGGCCTGAACGGCGGCCGACACCGAGTTCGGCAGATTGTTCTGCGGGCCCACCTGCGTGCCATCGGGCAAGCGGATCGCTTCCGGCGAGATCTCGTTGCCCTGCGCCAGCAGGACGGAGCGATGGATGGTGTTCTCCAATTCGCGCACGTTGCCGCGCCAGGCGTGACCGATCAGCAGGCGTTCGGTGGCGCTGCCGATAGGGCGGAACGGCACGCCGTTCGCTTCGGCATATTTGTGCGCGAAGTGACGGGCGAGGGCGAGAATATCCTTCGGGCGTTCGCGCAATGCGGGCAGGCGCAGGTTCACGACGTTCAGGCGATAGAGCAGGTCTTCACGGAACGTGCCGTGTTTCACCGCTTCGGAAAGGTCGCGGTTCGATGTGGCGATGATACGGATATCCACCTTCACCGGCTTGGTGCCGCCGACGCGGTCGATTTCTCGCTCCTGGATCGCGCGCAGCAGCTTGGCCTGAAGGCGCACATCCATTTCGCTGATTTCGTCCAGCAGCAACGTGCCGCCATTGGCTTCTTCGAACTTGCCCACGCGGCGGGCGATGGCGCCGGTGAAGGCGCCTTTCTCATGGCCGAACAATTCGGATTCCAGAAGGTTGTCCGGGATCGCGGCGCAGTTCACGGAGATGAACGACTTCTCTGCGCGCAGCGATTTGCGATGAATGTAACGCGCCATCACCTCCTTGCCGGTTCCGCTTTCACCGGTGATGAGGATGGAGGCTTCGCTGCCGGCGACCTGGTCGGCCAGCGTCAGTACCGCGGTCATCGCTTCGTCTTCGTGAATCAACTGGTGCGATTCATCGGCGACCGCGGCCAGGATGGCGGCAATCATTTCCGCATCGGCGGGGAGGGGCAGATATTCTTTGGCACCGGCGCGGATTGCATCCACCGCCCTGCGCGCGTCCGTCCCGATGCCGCAGGCGACAACCGGGGTGCAGATGCGCTCGGCGGCGAGCTGGCGGACCAGCGTGCCGATATCGTAGCCGACATCGCAGAAGACGAGGTCGGCGCCGACGCCGCTGCGCAAGGATGCCATCGCCTGGTCGATATCGTTCGCGTGCGTGACTTTCGCGCCGCGATCCATCGCGATCTTGGTGGCCGTTCCGATCTGCCCTTGCAGCGATCCGACGATGAGAAGACGCATGGCTTTATTCCTTCAAACGAACTGTGAGAATTGCGGTGCCGGTTAAGATTGGCCGGCCTTGATGATTTCCGTCATGGTTACGCCAAGGCGGTCTTCCACGAGCACCACTTCGCCGCGCGCGACGAGGCGGTTGTTCACATAGATGTCGATGGCTTCGCCGACCTTGCGGTCCAGCTCCACGATCGTGCCCTTTCCGAGCTTCAGAAGCTGGCTGACTTCCATGCCGGACTTGCCGAGCACTGCGGAGACGGTGACGGGCACATCGAACACCGCTTCCAGATCTGTGGCGGTGCGCTTGGTATCGGCATCGGATGGTCCTTCTTCCTGCAGCAAAGCTGGCGCATTCGGCGCCACGTCTTCATGCGCGAGATCGGGCAGTTCGACGTCGTCGTTGCCGGCCATCTATTCCTCCGTCATTTCTGTATGCGTCACTTCTGCGAAGTGGCGCGCGATAAGTTCCTGCAAGGCGTTTTCGATGGCGCTTTCGCTGCGCTCGGCGCCGCCGCCGCGCCATTCGATGCGGCAATCGGTGCCTTTGAGCACCGGATCGCCGGAAATCTGCACTCGCCCGTCGAAGCCTTCGTCATGGGCGATCTCGTTCAGGCGCGCGGCAATCGCATCGGCCACGCCCTGGGCGGTGCGCAGCACGATGCGCGGCTCGCCGATCGCCTGATGCATGGCTTCGCGCAAAGCGATCTCGATTTCGGCCTGCGGCAGGGTGGCGAGCGCGGCACGCGCCAGTTTTTTCGCCGCGACCAACGCGATGCCGGCGGCATCGGCGCGAACCTGTTCGACATCCTTCGAGGACCGGGCGAGCACGTCTTTCAGAACCGCGGCAACGTCGAGCGTTCCCGCCGCGATCGCTTCCTGCGCACGAACCTGGCCGGCCTTCATGCCCTGATCGCGGGCGCGGGCGCAGAGCTGGTCGATTTCGGCGTGGCTATACGCTTTCTTCTGCCGCTCGCGCGCGGCATTGGAGATCAGATCGCCTTCGGGGCGGAACTCCGTGTCGAATGTGTATTTGGTCGCGGTCATTAGTAGATCAACTCATCTTCGCCGGCTTTGCTGGCGATCATGATCTCACCCTTGTTGGCGAGATCCTTGGCGACGTTGACCATGCGCATCTGCGCTTCATCGACGTCCTTGAGACGAACGGGACCCATGGCCTCCATGTCTTCGCGCAGGATCTTTCCGGCGCGCTCGCTCATGTTGGAGAAGAAGGTGTCGCGCAGCGTGTCGGTGGCGCCCTTGAGCGCGAGGCCGAGCTTGTCCTTCTCGACATGGCGCAGCAGCGTCTGGATCGAGCCGGGATCGAGCTTGCCCAGGTCCTCGAAGGTGAACATCAGCGCCTTGATGCGTTCCGCGCTGTCGCGGCTGCGCTCTTCGAGGGCCACGATGAAGCGGCTTTCGGTCTGGCGATCGAAATTGTTGAAGATTTCGGCCATGTGCTCATGGCTGTCGCGCTTGGCCGTGCGGGCGAGGTTGGACATGAATTCGACGCGCAGCGTCTTCTCGACCTTGTCGAGAATATCCTTCTGGACGCTTTCCATGCGCAGCATGCGCTGCACGACTTCCAGCGCGAATTCTTCCGGCAGCGAGCCCAGCACGCGGGCGGCATGCTCCGGCTTGATCTTGGAAAGCACGACCGAAACGGTCTGCGGATATTCGTTCTTCAGATAGTTCGCCAGAACCGTCTCGTTCACATTGGCGAGCTTGTCCCACATGGTGCGTCCGGCGGGACCACGGATTTCTTCCATGATCTGGCCGACTTTTTCTTCCGGCATGAACTTGGCGATCAGCCGCTCCGTCGCCTCATAGGAGCCGAGCAGCGAGCCGGTGCCGGACATCTGCGAAACGAAGTCCACCAGCAGCTTGTCGACCAGCGTGGAAGAGATCGAACCCAGCGTGGACATGACCTGGGAGATTTCCTTGACCTCGTCCTCGTCCATCATTTGCCAAAGCCGGGCGGAATGTTCTTCGCCCAGCGCAAGCATCACGATGGCCGATCGTTCGGCGCCGCTGAGCTGACGGATGTCTTCTTTGGAAGTGGGTTTTGCGCGTGACATGGTTCTTTATGCCGGTTCGTGGAGCCAGGTACGGATGATTGCCAGCGCTTCTTCGGGGTGCGAGCCCACAACTTCGCCGACTTTCTTGATCGAGGAGTCGCGCACCTGTCCTTCGATGCGCTGCAGATCGATTACGTTTTCCTTCGGCGGCGGGAGGGCTATTTGCCCGCCGCCTGCAGCTTCGCCTTGCGGCGCGGGCAATTGCCCGGCCACCGGCTGTTGCGCGAAGAGCGGAGCGCCGGATGTCATCGTCATCTGAGGGCCGAACATGCGGCCGATCAGCGGACGCACCACGAACAGGCCGATCAGCAGGGCGGTGAGCGAGAGAATGCCCGCTTCGATGATCTTGAACCAATAGGCGCTGTCGAGTCCGAGCAGCGGCTTTGGCGCCGGCGTCGCCTCGGCCACGTCGAGATGCGCGAAGGGCATGTTGACGACCTTCACGTCGTCGCCGCGCGTCTTGTCATAGCCGATCGCCGATTTCACCAGCGCTTCGATCTGGGTCAGCTCCTGCGGCGTGCGCGGCGTGTAGCTGTCCTTGCCGGAAGCGTCGGTCTTCGTCGTTCCGTCCACGGCCACCGCGACCGAGAGCCGCTTCACGGTGCCTGCATCGACAACGCTGGTCTTCGTTGTTTTCGATATTTCGTAGTTCGTCGTTTCCTCGGTGCGGCCACTGCTCGATTTGGTGTTGTCGCCGCCGCTCTGCTGCGCGTTGGGAAGCGCATTGGCGACCGACATGGAGCCGCCGTTCTGGGCGTTGGTGTCGCTGGCGTTCTGCTCGACCGTTTGGGTGGAGCGAACGACTTTGGAGTCGGGATCGAAGGTCTCGCTGGTCGTGCTGGTGTGATCGTAGTTCATGTCGGCCGCGACCTGGACGCGGACATGGCCCGGGCCAACGACGCTGGCGACGATGGATTCGATGCGCTGGCGCAGCTTGTCTTCCACATCCGTGGTGTGCTGCTCCTGGTCGGCAGCCGCGGCGTCAGCACCGGTCTTGTCATCTCCACCGGCCAGCAGCGTGCCTTTGTCGTCAACAATGGCGACGCGGTTGGGCATGAGGCCCGCAACGGCGGCCGCCACGAGATGCTGGATGGCCGTGACTTCGCCGCGGTCCATGGTGCCCTGCGTGCGCAAGACGACAGAAGCGCTGGGGCTCTGATCTTCACGGCTGAAAATCTGGCGCTCGGGAATGACCAGATGCACCCGCACGCTATCGATGCCGTCGATGGTTTCGATGGAGCGGGCGAGTTCGCCTTCCAGCGCGCGCAACCGGTTAATGTTTTGCACGAAGGCTGTGGTGCCGAAGGAATCCGTCTTGTCGAAAATCTCGTAACCGGTGCCGGCGGCGGGGAGGTTCTCGGACGCCAACTCCATGCGCAGCTTCGTCACCTGATCGGCCGGAACGAGGATGGTGCCGCCGTCGCCCTTGGCGTCGTACTTTACATTCATGGCGTCGAGCTTCGCCGTCACCTGTGCGGCGGCGCGCGGATCGAGACCGGAATACAGAATCGTCTTCGGCGGTTCGGAGATCACGCCGGCGACGTACAAGAAGAATGCGGTGAGAACGGCCGCGACGCCGGCCATGACGCCGAACCGCGCTGGTCCGTTACCTTTGAGAAATTCCGGCAATGCACGCCCTCCGCTCGGGACACGCAGATGAGGAGCGCGCCCTGGTAGGCAAACATTGCCGTGTCTTGGTAAAGGTGGGCTTAACGCTGAAAGAACGCGACTAGCGAATTGCGAGTGGCGGATGGAATTTTTTGCCCTGCTCGCACTTCGCTATTCACCATTCGCTAACTAGTTGCGGTACTGCTGCACGCGGGTTGCGCGCAGGCCCGCAAGGCCATGGCGATCGATCGCGCGCTGCCATGCAAGAAACTCTTCGACGGTCAGCGTATAACGGCGGCACGCATCGTCGAGGCTCAACAGTCCGCCGCGCACGGCAGCAACGACTTCGGCCTTGCGGCGGATCACCCAACGCTTCGTTCCCGGAGGCGGAAGGTCGGCGAGAGTCAGCGGGCTGCCGTCCGGCCCGATGACGTAGCTCACGCGTCCCTTACGGTCATCTCCCATTGTCATCTCGTTTTCAACTCCATCACCCACGCGCAAAGTAACCGTTCCGCCTTTAACAAACGGCCAAAACACAGGGTTAAAAGACTCTGTACTTTCAGCATCAGTTTGTCGGTTTCGGAGAAGGCCGGTGATGCGTTTCCGCGCAACACCGGCCTCAACCGTTAATGTGACATCTGCAGAAGCTGATCGAGCATGTCCGAAGCGGTTGTCACGATTCGGGTCGATGCTTGGTAAGCACGCTGTGTGGTGATGAGATTTGTGAATTCCGTCGCCAGATCGACGGTGGACGCTTCCAGCGAACTCGATGCGATGGCGCCGGCGCCGCCGGTTCCCGCCTCGTTGATCGTGGCCACGCCCGAAGCGTTCGACGCCTGGTAGGCATTTCCCGACACCGCGGTGAGGCCGTTCGGATTGGAGAACGTCGCAATCGGAAGCTTGTAGATCTTCTGCGACAGGCCGTTGGAGAAGTTGGCCGTCACATAGCCGCTCGAGTCCACCGTCACGCCCGAAAGGCTGCCGAACAGCGAGCCGTCAACCGTCGAAGAGGAAAGCGACGAGGGACTGTCGAACTGTGTCACGCCGTTCGAGGTGTTCAGCGTGCCCATGTTCAGCGTGATCGCCTGGCTCTGAAGGCCCGAAGACGCATCCCAAGGAATTGTAAGACCCACCGTGCCGTCCGTCGAAGCGGTGGAACTACCGCCTGTCGTATCGGTAATTCCCGCCAGCGTGCCGTCGGAATTGAACGTCATGTCGCCGGTCGCGATCGGGTTGTTCGAGGCGCCGCCGATATTGGCGGCGTTGCCCTGATACGAGACTTCATAGGACCAGGCGTTCGCGGCGGTTTTCACATAGGAAATCTGCAGGGGCTGCGAACCGCCCTGGCTGTCATAGATATTGATGGTGCGCTGGAACTGCGGCGTGACCGTGCCGGCTTCCATGTCGCCGGTGGTATATGCACCAACCGGTGTCGTGCTTGCCTGCAGGTTCGCCTGCAAGGTCATCTTGGTCGTGGCTTCCGCCTTGCCGGATAGGTTGTTGATGTTCACCGCCGTCATGTCGGTGCGGTTGGTCGGCACGTTGCCGGTCGAGTCCAGCGGCCAACCCATCAGGTAGTTGCCCGCGGAGTTGACGAGGTTGCCGCTCTCATCCGGATTGAAGTCGCCCGCGCGCGTATAATATTGCGAGTTGACCGAGCCCGCGGCCGCCGGCGTCGTGCTGACGACGAAGAAGCCGTTGCCGGAGATCGCCAGATCGGTCGGCGAGGACGCGGTCTGGATGGTGCCCTGCGTGGTGATGTTCTGCGACGCCTTGGACTGAACGCCGGCATTGCTGACGTCGCCCGAGCCCATGGCGGAGGCGAGCAACGTGGAGAAGTTCGCGCTGCTGGTTTTGTAACCAACGGTGTTGACGTTGGCGATGTTCGATGAGGCGACGCTAAGAGCCTGGCTGTTCGCGTCCAGACCCGAGACGCCAATCATAAGTGCGCCGTAGAGTGACATTGTCTTGCTTCCTTTTTTTGTCCGGCATCCCGCGGCTTCGCCTGCGTGGCCGTCATGTTTTTTATGGCGCCGCTTCTCGGCCGCCGGTTGTCCTTCAGTTTGAGGCCGCGATATCGATTGCGGAAACCGCGCTGACGGGAACGGCCATGGCCCCGACCATCAGATAAGGTTCCGATCCGGTAAAATTCACTTCGCTGACGACACCTTTGCTGGCTACCGCGCTTTCGATGGCGCTGCCGTCCGGCGCTGTCGCCGCGACGGAGAGCTTGTAGGTGCCGTCGCCGAGCTGGTTGCCGCCGTTGTCTTTGCCGTTCCAGTCGAAATCGTGCTGACCGGATTTGGTCTCGCCTTTGCCGGTGTAGACGACCTTGCCGTTTGCATCGGTCACGGTGATCGCGGTGTTGGCGGCCGCGCCGCCCAGCGCGTAGCTCCACTGGGCCTCGCCATCCGTCAACTGGCCGCTGCCATCCGTGATGGTGATGTTCTTGCCCAGATAGTTGATCGCATTGTTGGTCGCGTTGCCCTGTTGCAGCGAGATCAGTGTCTTCAGATTGTCATTGGTGTTGATCTGCTGCTCGACGCCGGAGAACTGCACCAGTTCCTGCGTGAACTGATCGGAGTTCATCGGGTTCATCGGATCCTGGTTTTGCAGCTGCGTGGTCAGCAGCGTCAGGAAGGTGTCGAAATTGCCCGACAAGTCGGTGATGGCGTTGCTCGTGCCGTTTTTGCCGGTCGAGTTCGTGTTTGCCGTCGCTGGCGGAACCGTGGTCATGACTTACCTCAAACCCGGATATCGAGGCGCGAGTCGCCGGGTGCGAGACTCGCGTGGGAACTGGTGGACGAACTGTCCGCGGTCTGGATCGCGGAAATGGACAGTGCGCGGCTGCGCGCGTTGAAGGTCGGCGTCGACGGCTGCTGCTCGCCCTTGAGCGAGAAGCTGAGGCCGTTGTTGGCGACATTGAGACCGGCGTCGCGCAGGTTGCGCTCCAGCGTGGCCTTATCGTTCTGCAGCATCTGAAGCGTCTGCGGATGTTCCGCGCTCAAATGCGCCTGCGTCTTGCCGTCGGCATCGACCGAGATGCGCACGTCGACCCGGCCCAGATCGGCCGGATGCATATTGATGTCGAATTGTTTTTCGCCGTCCTTCGATTTGGCGGCGATGGCGACGCCGAGCGCGGCGAAGGTCGCCTGGTCCGCCGGCATATTCTGCTGCGGCTGTTGCGAGACGTGCAGCGTGGCGGCGATCTGCGGCGTGGCCGTTGCCGGGGTCGTCGCCTGCGTGTTCACGGCGGTAGCCAGATTGGTGTTCGTGGACGCGGAGTTGGTGTGAGACGGCGCGGGCGTCGATGGCTGCGCGTCGGGGAAATTGGGCGCCGTCGCATCGGCCGATTTCGGGGCGTCGGGGGCGGCGGTGCGAACGCTGCCGGGCTGGGCCTGGCTTTTATCGCCGCTGCCGCTCTTCGAATCCGCGTCACTGTCCTTGGAGTCGCTGGGCTTGGCATCGAACTGAACGGGCAGCGCCTGCGCCTCGATCTTCGCCTGCGCCGTCGGCGTATGGATCGCGCTCTGCGTGGCATTCGCCATCGCAGCCGTTTCGATTTTTGTAACCGTCGGTGCGGTAGGCGCCGTCCGGGATGCGACCTCCGCGACGGCCACGCCTTTGGCGGCGACCTGTGCTGCATCGGAACTATCCGCGGCGCCCGCGGTTGCGGCGATCTTCACCGCCATCGACTGAACCGTTTCGGTGCCGGATGTGTCGGTCCCGGCCGCGGCTTTGTGCGAATGAGCGTGATGACCGATTTTGGCGTTGGGCACTTTGCTGCCATCCGCCTGGCCGGCTTTGAGAACAGGCGCCGTGGCGGTTTTCAGCAAGGCGGTGACAAGTTTGTCCTGCGACGTTGCCTGCACCGCGGCTTTGGATGGATCGGCGTTCGCTGCGTCTGCGGTTTGCGTTGTGCCTTTGACGGCTGGGCCGTCCGGCGTAGCCGGCGTTGTGGGTGTGCTGGGCACGCCATTTTGCGCAGCCGCATCAACCGTACCGGCGGCAGGCGTCCCGATGGCCGCATTCATGGCCTCGGCGAATGTCTGGGGCGCGGTGGACGCGGCCGGATTGACGGCTTGTCCGACATTCACCTTGCCGGTCACCGGATCGAGTGTCGGCAAGCCATGCATCTTTCCCGGAATCTGTCCGCCTTTGCCCATCGCCGCGCGCAAAGCTGGAATGTCGATGCCGGTGTTCGTGGCGCCGAGCTTCTGGATGATCGCTTGCTGCTGTTGGAGTTGCGCCGGGAGGAGCATGATGCCCGCTTCACCGCCCTTCAGCTTGCTTTTGAGCTTGCCGAATTTGCGATGACCATGCAGCTGGGCGCGGACATCGTTGTCGTTTTCGGGAGACGTCTTTGCGTCGGTGGCGTCGGGTTGCGCGAGAACGGAATCAAGGTTGTCCGTGAACGAGCCGCCGCTTCCGTTGCCTGAGGCGGCAGCAGGTGTGTTCGCCTTGGCGGTGTTGTCCACCGCCGGCGCCGGCGAAACTGCACTGGCCGAACTGAGAGCCATGATTGATCCGCAATAATCCGGGTGAACAAAAGCAAGGGCCGGACCAGTTCGAATCCGCGCGCAAATCCTCGAAATTTCATGCGGGGCGCATTTGCGTGACGTCGGAATTGCGCGGGCATGAAGTGCCACACCCGGCAAACTCTGCCGTGCATTTCACCCGCCGACCGTCGAAATTCTCCAAGTAACGCACGGCTTTCGCATGGCACGGTGCTTGCGACCTCGGCCACGGCATAAAAGCATTTGGAGCGGGGACCCCCGTGTCGATCAACAGTATTCTTGCCAGTGCGATGACGGCGTTGCAGACGAATACGGCCGCACTCAAGGTCGTTTCCGACAACGTCGCCAATATCAACACGCAGGGCTATTCGCGCCGCGTCGTCAACCAGACGACACAGGTCGCGGGCGGCGGTCTTACCGGCGTTGATATCGCCAGCGTTCAGCGGGTCGTCGATCAGTTCCTGCAGAGCGAAACGCTTTCGGCAAGCGCCGGCGCCGCGCAATATGGCGCGCAGAGCGACATCTATGCCCAGCTCAACGGCATTCTGGGCCAGCCGGGCGATGGCAACTCGCTCAACGCGAAGCTCGACAATATCTTCTCGGCTATCAGCACGGCATCGCAGGCGCCCAACACCGGCACCAGCCAACAAAGCGTGTTGACCGCGTTGCAAAGCCTGGCAAGCACGATCTCGAACACCTCGTCCTCGATCACCTCGTTGCAGACGCAGGTCGATGGACAGATCAGCTCGTCCATCTCCAACGTCAATTCTCTGATCAAGAACATCTATGACCTTAACCAGCAGATTCAGACGGCCACGCTGGCGGGCGACAAGGCTTCGGGCCTTCTGGACCAGCGCGACCAGGCCGTGCAGAACCTCTCTTCCCTGATCGGCGTTCGCACGACGGAGCAGCCGAACGGCCAGCTTCTTGTGTCCACGCAGGATGGCGTCAACCTCATCGGCGACACCTACGCCCAGCTTTCCTATGCGGGCGGCAACGCGAACGGCGCTTACAGCCAGATCACGCTGACGAACATCAACGGCATGAGCGGCCAGCAGATCGGCCCGTCCCAGGTGCTGGACCCCCATCTGGGCTCCGGCTCCATCAAGGGGTTGATCGACATGCGCGACAACCAGTTGCCCGCGCTGCAGGCCGAGTTGGGAAATTTCGCGCGCCAGACCGCGCTTGCTTTCAACGCGCAGGCCAACGTCAATTCGGCTGCGCCGCCGCCATCTTCCCTGGATGGGCGCAACACAGGCCTTCTTTCCAGCGATGCACTCAACTTCTCCGGCAAGACCACTATCGCCGTCGCCGATGCGAACGGCAATCTCGTCAGCCGCGTGGATGTGGATTTCGGTGCCGGCACATTGTCCGTCGATGGCGGCGCGGTCGCCAGCATCGGCACCACGGTCGGCGATTTCGCCACCGCGCTGAACGGCGCGCTCGGCAGCAATGGCAGCGCCAGCTTCGCGAACGGCGAGCTTTCGATTTCCGCCACGGGCACCAATGGCGTCGTGGTGCAGGACGATGCGACAACGCCGTCCAGCCGCGGCGGCGTAGGCCTCTCGCAATTCTTCGGATTGAACGACGTGTTCGAAGGCGCGGCGCCTTCGATCCTGTCCACCGGCCTTTCGGCCAGCGACGACAGCGGCTTTGCAGCCGGCGGCAAGATGAGCTTCATGCTCAAGAACCCCAACGGCACGATCGACAAGCAGGTTTCGGTCACGCTCACGGCGGGCATGTCCATCGGCGACATCGTCACCGCGATGAACACCGCGTTTGGCGGCGCGGGCACATTCTCCCTGGGCACCGACGGTTCGATGAAGTTCACGCCGTCCAGCGGCAACAGCAGCGACACGCTGACCACGACATCCGATACGACCCAACGCGGCACGACCGGAATGAGCTTCACCGGCCTTTTCGGCATCGGCGCCAATCAGGCGGCGGTGCAGGCGCAAGGCTTCTCGGTCAATTCGAACTTGGCGACATCGCCGTCTTCGCTACCCTTCGCGCAATCGAACATCACGTCCACGACGGCGGCCGGCGATTCCATTCTGGGTTCCGGTGACGCGCGCGGCTTGATCGCGCTTCAAAACTTGGCCAATGCGCGCCAGAACTTCGGCGCTGCCGGCGGCATGGGTGCGCAGGTTTCGACGCTGAGCGACTACGCGGCGAATTTCTATCAGGACGTTTCAACCCGCAGCAACGCGGCCACCACTGCGAGTACGACGCAGGGTGACCGCCTCGCCGAAGCACAGACGCGCCAGGCGAGCGAGTCCGGCGTCAATCTCGATGAAGAGCTTTCCAACATGATGATCTATCAGCAGGCCTACGCCGCGGGCGCGCGCATGCTGCAGGTCGGCCAGCAGCTTTACGATACGCTGCTGCAAATGCCGGTTTGAGGAGTTGAGCCATGACCATTGATCGCATCGCAACCAATTCGCAAAGCCAGCTCATGCTGTCGCAGATCCAGCAGGCCGAGCTGGCGCTCAACAAGGCGCAGACGCAGGTTACGAGCGGCAAGGTCGCCACCGATTATGCCGGCATCGGCGACAGGACCGCCATGCTGGAAGCGACGCGCTCTGCAGCCAACCGCGCCGATGCATATCAGTCCGCCACCACGCTGGCGGTCAACCAGGCGAATTTGCAGGACAACCAGATGAGTTCGCTGTCCGATCTGGCCAACCAGTTGCGTCAGGCGATCACCACCGCGACCGGCGATAACGACGGCTCCACGCTGATGACGACGGCCCAGGGCATTTTCGATCAGGTGGTTCAGATTCTGAATTCGAAAGACTCGAACGGAAACTATCTCTACGGCGGGGACAAGAACAATCAGCCGCCCGTCACGGCGACGAGCCTCAACGATCTTATTTCCATGACGTCATCGTCGGACGCATTCCAGAACGGCACGGTGGCGAATTCGGTGATGATCGGCGACGGCCAGAGTGTGAAAGTGGGCATGCTTGCCTCCGATATCGGATCGGGCTTGCTGAAGACGCTGAAGGACATCGCCGATTTCAATGCCGGCCCGAACGGCAATTTCTCGACGGGCCTCACCGATGCGCAATCGACCTTCCTGTCCGGCGAAATCCAGACCGCAACCACCGCCGCGAGCCAGGTCAACAATGCCGCGGCGGCCAACGGCAATGTTTACGGTCAGCTCAAGGACGCGAGCGCCAATCAGAAGGCCATGTCCAATCTGTTCCAGGGATTTGTCGCAAACATCGAACAGGTCGACATGCCGACCGCCATCACCCAGCTCAACCAGAGCCAGGTGGCGTTGCAGGCGGCTTTGCAGGTGACCGCGCAGTTGAACCAGGTTTCACTGCTTAACTATCTGTCCCCGGCCGGCCGCTAAATCGCTTGAAGGCCGCGCGCGGCGGGCCTATAGGCACCGCCATGACCGCCGCCCGCAACAGCCTTGGATTTGCGAAGGAACCGCGCGACACCCGCGTGGTCGTTGCCATGTCCGGCGGTGTGGATTCCTCGGTCACCGCCGCGCTTCTGAAGCACGAAGGCTATGACGTCATCGGCATGACCTTGCAGCTTTACGATGCGGGCGCTGTCGCCAAGAAGAAGGGGGCCTGCTGCGCCGGGCAGGATATTCACGATGCGCGCCGCGTGGCGGAGAGCCTCGGTATCCCGCATTACGTTCTGGACTACGAAGCGCGTTTCAGGCACGCGGTGATGGAAGATTTCGCGGCCACCTATGCGCGCGGTGAAACGCCGATCCCCTGCGTCGCCTGCAATGAGAAGGTGAAGTTCGCCGATCTGCTGGTGACGGCGAAGGAGCTGGGCGCCGATGCCCTCGCCACCGGACATTATATAAAGCGCGTGGATGGCGCGGAGGGGCCGGAGCTGCACGTCGCCGCCGATCCCGCGCGCGACCAGAGCTATTTCCTCTTCCGCACCACGCGCGCGCAACTGGATTTCGTGCGCTTTCCGCTCGGCGGCATGCCCAAGAGCGATGTGCGCAAGATCGCCGCCGAACTCGGGCTGATTGTCGCCGACAAGCCGGACAGCCAGGACATCTGCTTCGTGCCGGACGGCAATTACGCGAGCGTCGTGGAGAAGCTCAATCCCGGCGCCGTGAGGCCGGGCGATATCGTCGATCAACAGGGCAAGGTTCTGGCGCGGCACGATGGCGTGATCCATTTCACCGTCGGCCAGCGCAAGGGCCTGGGTCTTTCCGGCCATGAAGAGCCGCTGTTCGTGCTCAAGATCGACGCCGCCAAGGCGCGCGTGATCGTGGGGCCGCGTTCGGCGCTTGCGACCGGCAGCTTCTTCCTGCGCGACGTGAATTGGCTCACGGCGCGGACGGATACCTTCCTGTGCGCGGTGAAGACGCGCTCGATGCGCCCGCCGGTGGCGGCGCGCGTGACGCCCAAAGGCGATGGCGCCTATGTCGAGTTGCTCCATCCGGAGGATGCGGTGGCTCCAGGGCAAGCCTGCGTCTTCTATGACGGTGGCCGTGTGTTGGGCGGTGGCTGGATCGCGCGAAACGACATTGCCGCGCTCGCCGCGGAGTAATCTCGAAAAGCTATTTGGCCTTCAGCTCTGCCTGCAGCTTCTTGGGCGCCGCGTAACGCCACGCTGCCGTCATGTAGCCTCGCAACGCTTTCGCATCAAGCTTGGTCACATCGACATAGGCCCACAGCATTGTCGCAGTTCTCATCGGCGAGAAAACATCCGGGTCGGCCTCGATCAGCATCATCACCTGATCCTTGGGCAGGCGCAGGATCCATTGGCGGCCCCCGTAAAGCGCGAAGGTCTTGCGGCCGATGTTGAACCAATAGCCGTGGCCATCGATGACCTCTGCCGCGCCGGGCAGGGCAAGCGCGACCCGTCTCAGGAAATCGTATTTGGGTGGCTTGGGAGTGGTGAGCATGGCAGCGCTCATTGTTATGTCACGGATGGCCGCCGGATCGCCGTTCTTGACACCCCCGGCCCCCGCCCTTAAACCGCGCCTCCTTGGCTGGCCATCCGGCAGCGTAGCTCAGTGGTAGAGCAGGGGAATCATAATCCCTTGGTCGGGGGTTCAAATCCCTCCGCTGCTACCAGCCGGGCGCAAAATGGGGACCCTGCATTGGCCCATAAGGCGACGACCGCTTCTTCCGCCGGAACTGCTTCCGACATCACCATCGACGATATTCGCGCCGCCGCGAAGGTGATCGACGGCATCGTCGAGCGCACGCCGACGCATTTCTCCCGCACGCTTTCAAAGATCGCGGGCTGCGAGATCTGGCTGAAATTCGAGAACCTCCAGTTCACAGCGTCTTTCAAGGAGCGCGGTGCGCTGAACAAGCTGACCTCGCTCAATGCCGAGCAGCGCAAACGCGGCGTGGTGGCGATGAGCGCCGGCAATCACGCGCAAGGCGTCGCCTATCATGCGGGCCGCCTGGGCATTCCGGCCACCATCGTCATGCCAGAAGGCACGCCCTTCAACAAAGTGAAGCACACCAAGAATTTCGGCGCGCGCGTGGTGCTGGATGGCATGACGCTCATGCAAGCCTCGGATCGCGCGCACGTGATCGAAAAGGAAGAAGGCCTCACCTTCGTGCATCCTTATGACGATCCGCTGATCATCGCCGGGCAGGGCACGGTAGCACTGGAGCTTCTGGCCGACGCGCCCGACGTGGACACGCTCGTCGTTCCCATCGGCGGGGGCGGATTGATCTCCGGCATCGCCATAGCGGCGAAAGCGCTGAAGCCCGGCATCGAAATCTACGGCGTCGAGACCGCGCTCTATCCGTCCATGTACGACGTGCTGAAGCAAGCGGACTTGCCATGCTCCGGGCAGACCATCGCCGAAGGCATCGCGGTGAAGCAGCCGGGCCAGATCACCCGGCGCATCGTCGGCGAAATGGTTAAGGATGTTCTCCTGGTCCGCGAGGACGAGATCGAAAAGGCCGTCGCCACGTTGCTGGAGATCGAGAAGACGGTCGTGGAAGGCGCGGGAGCAGCCGCCTTCGCCGCCATCGTCTCAAATCCCGATTTGTTCAAGGGCAAGAAAGTCGGCGTTGTTCTGTCCGGCGGCAATATCGACATGCGCCTTTTGTCGAACGTCATCCTGCGCGAAATGATGCGCGAGGGCCGCATCCTGCAACTGGTCGTGGAGATCGAGGATCAGCCGGGTTGGCTCGCGAAGATCGCCACTGTCGTCGGCGAGGCGGGCGGCAACATCCTCGACGTGGCGCACAACCGCATGATGACGGATATGTCGGTGAAATCCGCGGACCTGAGTCTCACCATCGAAGCGCGCGATGCCGCGCATGGCAAGGAAATCCACGACACGTTGCAGAAGGCGGGCTTTACCATCCGCCCGCACGCACAGAGCGTGCGTCCAATGCATTCCTAGCTCTGAACGTTCGCCTTTTTGCAGGCATCGTAAAGTTCGTCGATCTTCGAAAATTCTCAGCGCGAGAATTTCTCGCTGAGCACGATGGACGACACGGTGCGCGCCACGCCATGCGCCTTGCCGATACGGTCTAGCGCGGCGTCCATCTTGGCGGGCGTGTCGGCTTCCACCATCGCCATCATGTCGTAGGCGCCGGACACGGCGGAGAGCGAGCGCACCTCGGCCATCTTCTTCAGTTCCGCGCCGACGCGGTCTGCCTGTTTGGGATCGGCGGTGATCATCACGACCGCGCGCAGCGACCGCGCATCGGCTTCTTCGGCGAGACGCACCGTGTAGCCCTTGATGACGCGCTCGCGTTCCAGCCGCGCAATGCGCTCCTGCACCGTGGAGCGGGCGAGGCCGAGCTTGCGCGCCAGCGACGCCGCCGGTTCGCGGGCGTTGGATTTCAGAAGGGCGATGAGTTTGCTGTCGCTGTCCCGTGTCGGCATTTCGCCGGAATCCCCTGCGATTCGCCGGACCTTACCCGGTTTTCCGACGTTTCGCCGTCTCTTTTCCGTCGCCCGCCCGGTGTATTCAAGCGGCTGATTTACAAAGGGAATTTGGCGATGAAGAAAGTGATGTTGGTGGGCGGCGGCAAGATCGGCGTGGCCATCACCGAATTTCTGAGCGGCACGAAGGATTATCAGGTCACCGTCGCCGACCGCGACGCCGCCAGCCTCGAGCGCATGCCGAAGAAGGACAATGTCTCGCTGCGCAAGGTCACCATCGAGAACCCGAAGGATTTCGCGAAAGAAGTCGAGGGCCACGACATCGTGCTGATGGCGACGCCCTATACGCTGACGCCGATCATCGCCGAAGGCGCCAAGCGCGCTGGCGCACACTATCTCGATCTCACCGAAGACGTGGAGTCGACCCGCACCATCAAGAGGCTGGCGGAAGGCGCGAGCACCGCATTCATTCCGCAATGCGGTCTGGCGCCGGGCTTCATCTCTATCGTCGCGCACGACTTGACGCAAAAATTCGAAAAGCTGCGCGACGTGCAGATGCGCGTCGGCGCGCTGCCGGTGTTTCCGCACAATGCGCTGAAATACAATCTCACCTGGTCGACGGACGGCCTGATCAACGAATATTGCAATCCGTGCGAAGCGGTGCGCGATGGCGTGCGCACGGAAGTGCCGGCGCTGGAAGAACTCGAACAATTCACGCTCGACGGCGTCGAGTATGAAGCGTTCAACACCTCCGGCGGCCTCGGCACCTTGTGCGAAACGCTGGAAGGCAAGGTCGAGAACCTGAACTACAAGACCGCGCGTTATCCCGGCCATCGCGATATCGTGAAGCTGCTGGTGCGTGATCTGCATCTCGGCACGCGCCGCGACATCTTCAAGGATGTTCTCGAAACCGCCATCCCGATCACCTATCAGGATGTGGTGCTGGTGTTCGTCACCGTGTCCGGCTGGGTCGAAGGCCGCCTGACCCAGGAAAGCTACGCCAAGAAGATCTACGCGCAGAAAGTCGGCGACCGGTTGATGAGCGCCATCCAGATCACGACCGCCACCGGCATCTGCTCGATGGTGGACCTGCTGGTCGAAGGCAAGCTGCCCAACAAGGGCTTTGTGAAGCAGGAACAGGCGAAGCTGTCGGACTTCCTCGCCAACCGCTTCGGCAAGTATTACGTGTAATAATGCGTCATGGCCGCCCTTGAGGCGGCCACCCATCGCGCGAGCGTCTGCGAGCGAAAAGAGTCTATCGGCGCACGGATGTGCGCCGGATGGGTGGCCGGGTCAGGCCCGGCCATGACGAATGGAGGAAATATGAACGACATTCTCATTCATTTCGGCATCAAATCGTCCGGCGACGTGATCGCCCGTTCGCCCATCGACGGCGCGGAGCTCGTGCGCGTCTCCTATGACAACGCCGCCTCGGTCGAGAAGAAGATCGCCGCCAGCGCGGAAGCGTTCAAACAGTGGCGCGATGTGCCCGCGCCGCGCCGCGGCGAGCTGGTGCGCGTGTTCGGCGAGGAGTTGCGCGCCAACAAGGAACAGCTCGGCAAGCTGGTCACGCTGGAAGCCGGCAAGATCCTTCAGGAAGGCCTCGGCGAAGTGCAGGAGATGATCGACATCTGCGATTTCGCGGTCGGCCTCTCGCGCCAGCTTTACGGTTTGACGATCGCCTCCGAGCGTCCTGGCCATCGCATGATGGAGACTTGGCATCCGGCCGGTCCGGTGGCGGTGATCTCCGCCTTCAACTTCCCCGTCGCGGTGTGGGCGTGGAACGCGGCGCTGGCGCTGGTCTGCGGCGACAGCGTGATCTGGAAGCCGAGCGAGAAGACGCCGTTGACGGCGCTCGCCACGCAAGCGCTGTTCGAACGCGCTGTGAAGAAATTTGGCAGCGCGCCCGCCAATCTTTCGCAGGTCGTCCTCGGTCTGCGCGATGTCGGCGAATTGCTGGCGAAGGACGCGCGCATTCCGGTCGTCAGCGCTACCGGCTCCACGCGCATGGGCCGTGAACTGGCGCCGGTCGTCGCCGCGCGCTTCGGCAAATCCATTCTGGAACTGGGCGGCAACAATGCCATGATCGTCGCGCCGTCCGCGAAGCTCGATCTGGCGCAGCGCGGCATCACCTTCGCCGCCGTCGGCACGGCCGGTCAGCGCTGCACCACGCTGCGCCGCCTGTTCGTGCATGAATCGATTTACGACAAGCTCGTTCCGGCGCTGAAGAAGATCTATGCCGGCCTTCCCATCGGCAATCCGCTGGAGAAGGGCACGCTGGTCGGACCGCTGATCGACAAGGCGGCGTTTGAAGGCATGGAGCGTGCGCTCGCCGCCGCGAAGGACGAAGGTGGTGAGATCACCGGCGGTGGCCGTGCGCTCGCCGACAAATTCGCCGACGCCTATTATGTGCATCCCGCGATCGTCGAGATGCCGGAGCAGACGAAAACCGTCTGCCACGAAACCTTCGCGCCGATCCTCTATGTGATGAAATATTCGAAGTTCGAAGACGCGCTGGCGAAGCACAATGCCGTCCCGCAGGGCCTCTCCTCGTGCATTTTCACCACCGACATGCAGGAAGCCGAGCGCTTCATCGCGGCATCGGGTTCCGATTGCGGCATCGCCAATGTGAACATCGGTCCGTCGGGCGCTGAAATCGGCGGTGCGTTCGGCGGCGAGAAGGAGACCGGCGGCGGCCGCGAAAGCGGTTCGGACAGCTGGAAGGCCTATATGCGCCGCCAAACCGCGACCATCAATTACTCCGATGCGTTGCCGCTGGCGCAGGGCATCGAATTCGCGGTGTAACGAAACGATACGGTGGGTGGCGCATCCATCCACCGCTTTCGCCGCCCGCGCCATTAACCTTCCGTTAAACATCCGCTTCAATCGGACGCGAACAGGCCTAGGCTTGGCGCGTTGGGTTGGGGAATCGAAGGATGCCGAAAAACGTGGCGCAGTGGACGGGTCTCGCGGTAACCGCGATCGTCGTACTCGGATGCGATATGGACGTCGTCTATGCCGTTCCGCTGGGCGTCTTCGCCGGCGCGCTGGCGACCTTCTTTGCCAGCCTTGCCGATCACTACGATCAGGTGCGCGAACCGGTCCGGGTGCGCGTGAAGCGCTGACCCTCTAGCCCTTGTCGGGCTGGATATTGTTGATCGCTTCTTCCAATTCCATAAAGCTCGGCTGTGCCTCGCTCGGCACGCTGCCGCGTCCAAGCTCCACGGAGATCTGCGCCGCATTGCCATGCAGATGCGCGACGAGGATGTCGCGGATGACATGGTAGAATTGCGCCTCGTCTTCCGTGATGGCCTTCAAGCGCGTCGCGATGGGGCCGACGATACCATAGGCCAGGAACACACCAAGGAATGTGCCGACGAGCGCGGAGCCGATCATGGCGCCGAGCACGGCAGGCGGTTCACTGATCGCGCCCATGGTTTTGATCACGCCAAGCACCGCGGCCACGATGCCGAGCGCGGGAAGCGCATCGGCCATGTTCTGCAGCGAGCCGGACGGACCCAGCGCCTCATGGTGATGTTTTTCGAGCTGTTTCTCCATCGCCGTTTCAACCTGGTGTGGGTCTTCCAGGCTCATGGTCATCATGCGCAAGGTGTCGCAAATGAAGTCGAGCGCGAAGTGGTCTTTCATGATGCGCGGATAGCGCTTGAAGATGGAGGATTCCGCCGGCTTCTCGATATGCTGTTCCAGCGCGATCATGCCTTTGGTTTTCATCGTCTTGGTAACGAGGAAGAGCAGGCAGAGCAGATCGATGTAGTCCGTATGTTTCCATTTCGGGCCGGAGACGATCTTGCCCATCTCGCTGGCGATCTTCTTCAATTCGGAAATCGAACCGCCGATGAGAAGCGCGGCCAATGCGGCGCCCAGAATGGTCAGCATTTCATGCGGCAACGCTTCCAGCACCACGCCGAGCGATCCGCCGGATATGAGAAAGCCGCCGAACACGCAGACAAAAAGAACACCGATGCCAACAAGTTGAAGCATGAACGAATCCGCGCGCAGCAGGTGCGGGAAAGCCCCGGTCCCTGGGCCTCAGTATTAACGGGAGGGCTTAAAGAGCCATGAACGCGGGCGAAAACGCGGGCGCGAAAAGGTTAGCGCGTTCACACCGGCTTGGTTTTCAAACGGTTAATCGCCTGAAGCTTGTGCGCGACCAGCGCGCTCAATTCCGTCGCCACGGCCTCACCATAGGCCTTGGCCTCGCTCGCGGTGGTGGAGGCGCGCGCGATGGCATTGATGTGCAGTGAAATCACCTGGGCATCGACAGACGCCTCAAGGCGCGTCGCGGTATCGACATATTTGTAGAGCCCGTCCGCGAGGCGGCCCACGGCTTCGAGGCCGGCATTGGCGGCAAGGCCGCGAATTTCATGCGCTTGCTGAATGATTGTCGGGATGTCGTTGGTGCGGAGCGCCTTTTCCAGAATTTCGATGTAACCACGCACGGCATGGGAGATTTGCACGCGCTTGGTCTCGAGTGCGGTGTTCGCGCGCTTGGAGGTATCGCGCAAGGACAACTCGGTCAGAAAGGCCGCGGCGGCTTCCTCATCGAGCAGCGGTGGATACTGATCGACGTCGATGATCGTGGCCCCGGGCGCGGCTTTATCTTTTGCCATCGTCAACGGACCTCCACGCCTTCGCTTGTGTCGTCGTGACGCCGCCACGGACCTGTGAAGTCTTTGGTCTTGCGGCGCCGACGATCGGGCCCAAAATAGGTTTCGCATTTCACGAATGGCCGTGGCCGCTCGACGATCTCGGCCAGGCGCGCGATGAGATTGTTCACGGTGATCGGCTTGGCAAGAAATTCGGTTACGCCGGCGTCGCGCGCGGCTTCCACGCGCGGCCGCTCGGTATGGCCCGTCACCATAATGATGGGCACGTAAGGATTTGGGCTGTTCTGCGCGGTGCGCACCTGGCGTGTGAACGCAATGCCATCGGTCGGCACCATCGACAGATCAGTCAGGATCAGGTCCGGCGTGTGATTGCGCATCTCGCGCAAGCCCGCGTCGCCATCGGCGGCTTCGGAAATATTCTTGATGCCGAGCGCGTGCAACAGCGAGCGGAGCAACGCGCGCATATGCACGTTGTCTTCCACGACGAGTGCATGCAGATGCTCATAGGCTGACGCCGGCATCTCAGCGATCTCGCCCTTCGGCACGGTGAAGCATATGCTGCGAACCCACAGTCGGACTGCCCATTAACGCCCTGGTTACCAAGTCTAGGACGGTTTGGTTAGAACTTCCTTACTTTGTATGTCTTGCCTCCGGAGGCTTTTGTCCCTTGAAACGCCGCCAGCCTCTTCTCATTGAATTGTCGATCATTGCTAAGTCATTGATAACGCCAGCAGTTTTTGGCGTGCGTGGCATTGTGGAAGATGGCCAGGGGCATGTGCTGCTGGTGCGACACAGCTACATCAGCGGCTGGCATTTTCCGGGCGGCGGCGTGGATCGGGGCGAACCGCCCGAGACCGCCGTGGTGCGGGAGATGGAGGAAGAGGTCGGGCTGGTGGAATCCACCGCGCCCGCCTTCATCGCGCTCTACTCGCAAAGAGTCTTTTGGGCGACGAACGTGGTAGCGCTCTATCGCCTGCGCAACGCGCGGATCGACTTCAAGCCCAATCTTGAAATCCGCGAAGCGCGGTTTTTCGATCCCGCGCATTTGCCCGACGGCACGACGGAGGCGACGCGGCGGCGCCTTGCCGAACTGGCCGGCAACACGCCGCGCACGCCTTATTGGTAGCCGTTCAAACCGGATCCCATCCAAACACGCTGACCGTCGCGCCCAGATCATGGAAGTTCGGCTTCAGCGCCGGCATGCAATGATTGGCAATCGTTTCCGGCGTCCAGCCTTCCATCTTCGCCATGCCACGGATCGGGCGAGGCTGGCTCATCAGGAAGATTTCGTTGCCGCGCGCCACAAAGATCTGCCCGGACACGTCCTTGCAGGCGGGAGACGCCAGCGACACCGCCAGCTGTGCCACCTGATCGGCGCGCATGTGGTTCTTCATGCGCTCCACCCGCTTGGCGGCGGCTTCGTCCTTGATCGGGATCGTCGCGATCATGCGCGACCACGCGAACGGTGCGATCACGTTGGAGCGCACGTTCTTCTGCAGCCCTTCCATCGCGACGATGCGCGACAAGCCGACGATGCCCATCTTCGCCGCCGCGTAGTTCGCCTGCCCGACATTGCCGATGAGGCCGGAGGTGGAGGTGAAGAGGACGAACGATCCCTCTTCCTGCTCGCGGAAATGATTGATCGCGGCGTGGGTGACGTTGTAGCTGCCCTTCAGATGCACATCGATGACGAGGTCCCACTCTTCATCCGTCATCTTGTGGAACATCTTGTCGCGCAGAATGCCCGCCGGATTGATCACGGCGTGCAAGCCTTTGTAGGTATCGAGCGCTTGCTCGAACATGCGTGCCACACCCTTGCGGTCTGACACGCTGTCAGAGTTCGAGACGGCTTCGCCCCCGGCCTTGCGGATTTCCTGGGCTATCGCTTCCGCCGGACCGGCGGAGCCTTCATCGCCGCCCGCCGCACTGCCACCCAGATCGTTGACCACGACCTTCGCGCCTTCACGCGCCGCCAGCAGCGCGCATTCCTTGCCGATGCCGTTCGCGCCGCCCGTGACCAGAACGACCTTGCCATCCAGCACACCCATGGGATTACCTCCGTTTGTTTTCTGAGGCGGAGCGTAACTTCGTGGCCGGTGCTGTCAAAGAGGCCGTGAGTTGGGAAATCCGGCGGGAGCGGCCGGAGGATGCGGCGCTTGTCGATGCGTTGAATGCGGAGAGCTTCGGCCCCGGCCGCTTCGCGAAATCCGCGTACCGCTTGCGCGAAGGTGTCGCTGCCGTAGCGGAACTGAGTTTTGTCGCCATCGAACATGGCGCCTTCCGCGGTTCGGTGCGCTTCTGGCCGGTGACGGTCGGCGCGGAGACGGTGCTTCTTCTCGGCCCTTTGGCGGTGCAGTCCGATCAGCGCGGGCGCGGCATCGGCATCGCGCTGATGCGCAAAGGCATCGAAGCGGCGAAGGCGGCCGGCTATGGCGCGATCATTCTTGTCGGCGATGAGCCCTATTATGCGCGCGTCGGTTTCGCGAAGCTGCTACCCGGACGCATCAGCTTTCCCGGTCCTGTCGATCGCGCGCGCGTGTTGGGCCTGTCGCTGAAACCGGACGCATTGGCAAATCTATCCGGAGATGTACGGCGCGCGGAAATCGACGATCCGGTCTGCGCGGACGGCGCGCCGCTCGGCGGTTGATGATGTTGCGCGTCCTTATCGGCCTTCCTGCCGCCACGCGAAGATCAGCGTGCCGATGAGCAGGATAAAGGCGAGCCACGCCGGCAGCAGCGGCATCTGCTCCACGCTCGTCACCCGGTAGGCATCGTTCGACACCAGCCCCATCCATCCGTCGCCGCTTGCGACGGATCCGCGCGATGTGCGCCGGATGCTCGGGATGCCGCCATCGGCAAGCCAATGCACGCCGCCGCCGGTCGCGGCCAGCGGTGCTTTCAGGATCGCGTCCGTCGCGCGCATATCGGCGACTTCTTTGGGGTTGAGCGGGCCGGCCGCCGCCACCGCCGTCAGTGTCCCATCGGTGAGGCGATAAAGACCAAGCTCGTCGGCCTTGGCCGTGCCGCGCCAATCGCCCGGCGCAACCTTGTTCAGCGTCACTTGCGTCTGCTTGCCGGAGGGCGTGGTCACGCGCACCGGCGCCACATCGGCCTTCATCGAACGGCGTTCGATGGCGATATCGCCGCCGCTGACAGAGGCCGTCAGCCGTTCCTCTTCCAGCTCCGGCTCCTTCATCAGCCAGTGCGCGAGACGGCGCAGCAATTCCGCGTCGGGTCCGCCGCCGTCATAGCCGCGCGCCCACAGCCAGATGTGATCGGAGAGGATTTCCGCGACGCGGCCCTTCTGCACCTGGTCGAGCACCAGAAGCGGTTTGTTGTCCGGACCGCTCATCACCGTTTCGCCGGCCACGACATTGGCGCCGATGAGGCGGAACCACTTGCCCCATGTCGCGGGCTTGCCGGGTGCGTTGCTGCCGGGCAGGGCGCGCGTCACCGGATGGGCGAAACCGGTGTCGGTGACGGTTGGCTTGAACGGCTGGGTGATGATGTCGCCCGTGGGTTGCGCGGGAAGCACCGTCGCCAGCGGCGTGCGGTAGATGCTCTCCGGGCTGGTGAATTCCGGGCCGGACGAGACGAGCAATGCGCCGCCGTTCTGCACATAGTTCACGATATTCTCGAAATAGCCGAGCGGCAGGATGCCCCGTTCGCTGTAGCGATCGAAGATGACCAGATCGAACGTGTTGAGCTTGTGCAGGAACAGCTCTTCGTGCGGGAAGGCGATCAGCGCAAGCTCGTCGATGGGCGTGGCATCCTGCTTGTCCGGCGGACGCAGGATGGTGAAGTGAACGAGATCGACGGATGGATCGGCCTTCAGCATCGAACGCCACACGCGCTCGCCCGCATGCGGCTCCCCGGAAACCAGCAGCACGCGCAACCGATCGCGCACGCCGTTCACGCTCACCACGGCACGATTATTCTGCAAGGTCAGTTCCGCGGGCCCGGGCTTGGCGTCCAGCTCGATGACATTCTCGCCCGCATGGGACACGGGAAGCTGGATATGCGCTTCATGCCCCACCGGCACGATGCGCGTGCCGCGGTCCACACCATCGACATGGACCCCGACCTCAGCGCTGACGCCGCTGCCGCCGTCATAATCGTCCACCCGCAAGGCGATGTCGGCCTGTTGACCCACGATGGCGTAGCGCGTCGCGCTCAGCACGGTGAGCTTGCGGTCGCGCTCATCATGCTTGCCCACGATCAGCGCCTGCACCGGCGCGGGCAGGGCCGCCTTGCCGGCGGGTGGCGCGTCATGGACTTCGCCGTCGGTGATCGCGATGGCGCCCGCGATGCGATCCGGCGGTACGTCCGACAGGGCGCCGGTGATCGCGGCGAAAAGCTGTGTGCCGGTGTCGTCGCTGGCGTTGCGCGTATCGACGAAAGCCTCGCGCACTTCCAGCGATTTGTCCGCGGAGAGCTGCTTCTTCAGTTGCGCCGCGACCGCGTCGGCTTGCGCGCGGCGATCGCGGATGTTCATGCTTTGCGTGTGATCCACGATGATCGCAGCGACATCCGGCAACGGTTCGCGCGTTTCATGCACGATCAGCGGATGGGCGAGGGTAAAGATCAAAACCGCGAACGCCAGCGCACGCGCCCACGCGCCCCGCGCATGCCGCGCGAAAGCGTAGATCACCAGTGCTGCGCAAAGAATTCCGGCCACCCACAGCAGCCAGACCGGAATATAGGGCGCGAAGCTGATGGTCAGGTTCATCGTCACTTCTCCGTCCGCTGGAGAAGTGCGGGGACATGCACCTGATCGGTCTTGTAATTGCCGGTCAGCGCATACATCACGACATTGATGCCGAAGCGCACGGCCATTTCGCGCTGACGGTCGCCGCCGGGCGACACGGCCACGAGGCCGCGCCCCTCATTGTCGATGGCCCAGGCCGCGGCCCAATCATTGCCGCCGATGATGACGGGCGACACGCCGTCGCCGCCACGCGCGGGCGCGGGGCCAGCATCGGGATCGGGCGGCGGCAGCGCTTCTACCCAAACCTTGCCGCCGTCCCAGCGGCCGGGAAAATCCTGCAACAGATAAAATGCCTTCGTCAGAACATGATCCGGCGGCACCGGCTGCAGCGGCGGCATATCCACCTTGCCGAGCAGGCGCTTCAGCGTTTGTTCGCCCGGATTGTCCTGTCCCCGGGTGGTGCCCAGCGTCAGATCGCGCGTGTCGATCAGGATGGTGCCGCCGTTGCGCATATAGTCTGCGATCTTGGACAAGGCCTGTGGCGACAGGTCTTTCTCGCGCGGGTCCATCGGCCAGTAGAGCAGCGGGAAGAAGGCGAGATTGTCGGTGTCGAGATTGACGCCCATCGGATCCTTGGGATCGTAGGACGTGCGCGCGTGCAGATAAGCGCCCAAGCCCTTCAATCCCGCCGCGCTCATCTGATCGACATCGGGAACGCCGGTGATGACATAGGCCAGATGCGTATTCAGAGCCGCCTTCATGTCGAAGGCTTCGTCGGCGCGGGCATTGCCCGGATGGAAAAGCAGCAGCGCCAGCGCCAGAACGCCAAGCCGTGCCAGCAAACGGCGCGGATCGAATCCGAAGCCGCGCAGCAGCAAGGAGATCACGGCGTCGATCAGCAGCAGCGCCAGCGCGAGCGACAGAAGAAGCGGCTGCAAGGCGATGGCGGAGGTGCCCGAATAATTCTGCACCCGCGCGCCGATATTGCCGAAGGGCGTCAGTGCGTCTTTCGCATCCACCGCATTGAGCGCGATCTGCGCGCCTTCGCTGCCGTATAGTCCGGCCGGATGCAGCGGCGACGGCTTGATCTTCGACAGTTGCGCGCCGCGCAACGGCAGCGCGTCGGCCGGCGGCTTCATCGCATGGCCGAAACCGTCCAGCGCCATATAGGCGGGGAACATCGCGTTGGCGTCGGTGCCCATGTCGGACGGTCGCGCGCCGCTCGCCAGATCGAGCACGCGATGCATCATCTCCACATAAAGGCCGGACAGCGGAAGGTTCGACCATGCCGGTCCCGCCGTCACATGGAAGAGAACGATCCAACCCTTGCCGCGCGGCACCGCGGTCACCAGCGGCGTACCGTCGGTGAGCCGCGCCCAGGTGTGTTCGCCCAGATCGACGGTCGGCTCGGCGAGAACCTGCCGCGACACGGTCACTTCCTTGGGAATGGAAAGGCCGCGGAACGGACTCGTATCGGGGAACGGCGCCAGGTGCTGCGGCTCCGCCCAAGCGAGCGCGCCGCCGAGATAGCGCCCGCCGCTGCGCAGTTTCACCGGAATGAGATCATCGACATTCTGCGTCATGCGTGCGCCGGCGAAGCGCACCAGCACGCCGCCATTCTTCACGAATTTGGAGATCGTGTCGTAGTCAGAGCCTGCAACGCGGCCGATATCCGCCAGCACCAACACGCTCGCATTGCGCGCCAGCGCCTCGGTCACCGAGCCCTTGGTGATGTCGGCGAAAGGCGAGAGCGCGCGCTCCAGGTAATACAGATCCGAAAGCAGCGGCTGGTCGCTTTCGGTGTTGCTGGCGGAGATGAGGCCCACGGCGCGGCGCTTCTGGCTGCTGTCGAGCAGGCGTGTGGCGCCGGCGCTGTCTTCATTGTCGATGACGATGCGCGCGGTCTCGTTGCGCACTTCCAGAGGAAGGGTGATTTTCGCGGTCGCCAGATCCTGGCCATTGGCGAAAGTGAATGGCGCGCTGGCGAGGTTTTCGCCGCGCGCGCCCAGCGCCGAAACTTTGCCGTGGCGCACGCCTTGTGTTTCCGCCCGCATGATGGTCACGCCGAAGCCATCGGTGCGGTTTGTTTCCGGCTTCAACGCCAGCGGCAGATGTCCGGGCGCGTCGGAAAAGATTTTCACCGGGCCGAGTTTGGACAGCGCGGAAGCGATTGCAGCGGCATCGCCATAATCGAGGCCGTCGCTCAGCCAGAGGATTTCCGGCGCCGAGGCGAAATGCGCGCGCGCGAGCACGGCCACCGCGCGCTTGCGATCGGGCAGCCAGCTCACCGGCGCAAGCTGTTCGGCCTGGCGTTGCGCGCTTCCGGCGTCGAGAAGGCTGATCGGTCCTTTTGTATTGGCCGTGGGCACCAGCGCGACCGGGCGGCCGTTATGCGATGCGCCGTTCAGCGCGTCTGCGATCGCGGCTTCGCGGTCTTTCCACGCATGCGCCGCGGTCCAGCCATTATCGACGAAAAGAACCAGCGGCCCGTTGCTCAAAGGTTTGGGCGGTTCGCCGATGGAGGGCGCGGCCAGAGCCAGAATGATGAGCGCGGCCGCGATCAGGCGCAACAGCAGCAGCCACCACGGCGTTCGCGACGGTGTTTCTTCCGTCGCGTTCAACCCGAGCAAAAGACGCAACGGCGGAAACACGACGCGGCGTGGGCTTGGCGGCGTCACGCGCAGCAGGAACCAGATCGCGGGAAGCACAATCAGGCCCGCAAGGATGAATGGTTCCGCAAAGGTGAGCACGCCGAAGAATGTCATGCGCTATGCAATCCGCATCTTCGCTTCCACGCCACCCAGCGCTTCGAACAGCGCAACGAGTGCGATTTCCGGCCGCTTGTCGGTGCGGTGGGCGAGATAGCCCCAGCCCAGGCGCCGCGAAAGGTCACGCAGCGTGTCGGCATGGGCGCGAAAGCGCGCGCGATAGGCGCTTTGCATTGTCTCCACGCGGCCGAAGATTTCGCTTTGTCGTCCGGCGGGCGATTCAAACCGCGTGCGGCCCTGAAACGGAAAATCCTCTTCCGCCGGATCGATGATGTGGACGAGCTGTCCGCTGAGGCCCGCACGGGCGAGCCGCCGCAACGTGGTTTCGATCTCGCCCAGCGGCGACAGGAAATCGCTGAACCACACGAAGGACGAATTCTTCGACACCGGCGCGTCCGGCGGCAGAGCGTCGTCTGCCTGCCGTTCGATCAGCTCATGCGCGATGCGGTTGAGCGCAGCACGTCCGGTGGAAGGCGTCCGGCCATCGCCATACAGCGCGATGCGCTCGCCGCCTCTTATCAGAAGCGAGCCCAGGGCCAACGCCAGCACGCTCGCGCGGTCGATCTTGGCGGTGTTGGAATAGTCCGATTTGAACCGCATGCCCGCAGAGCCATCGCGCCATAGCCACACGGCTTCCGCCGCTTCCCATTCGCGTTCGCGCACGAACAGATGCTGCGATTTCGCCGATTGCCGCCAGTCGATAGCGGTCGAGGGGTCTTCGGACTGAAAGCGGCGGAACTGCCAGAAGTTTTCGCCCATGCCGGATTTGCGCCGTCCGTGGACGCCCAGCGAAATCACCGAGGCAAGCCGCTCCGCTGCCACAAGCAGCGGCGGCAATCCCGCCGCGATCTGCTCGGCGCTGTCGCGCAGGCGCGTTTGCTCAGCGGTCAAAGAATACTCCGGCACAGCCGGTCGATCACATCGGTGATGGTGGTGCCTTCCGCGCGGGCGGAGAAATTCAGCGCCATGCGGTGACGCAGCACGGGATGGGCGAGCGCCACGACGTCATCCACGCTCGGCGCGAAGCGGCCTTCGATCAGGGCCTTGGCGCGAACCGCGAGCATAAACGCTTGCGACGCGCGCGGGCCGGGGCCCCAGGAGATGAATTGGCGGATGTCGCTCGCGCCGCCTTCATCGGGCCGCGCGCCGCGCACCAGCTTCAAAATCGCGTCGACGACTTTCTCGCCGACGGGCAAACGCCGCACGATGGATTGCGCTTCCATCAGAACATTCGGCGTGCAGACGGCCTTCAGATGTTCTTCCTCGCCGAAAGTGGTGGCGAGCATCATTTTCTTTTCGGATTCCGGATCGGGATAACCGACATCGATCTGCAACAGGAAACGGTCGAGCTGCGCTTCCGGCAGCGGATAGGTGCCTTCCTGCTCCAGCGGGTTTTGCGTCGCGAGCACATGGAAGGGCTTGGGCAGGTCGTAACGCTGGCCCGCCACCGTCACATAACGCTCCTGCATGGACTGCAGCAGCGCCGATTGCGTGCGTGGGCTGGCGCGGTTGATTTCGTCCGCCATCAGAAGCTGCGTGAACACCGGGCCGTTGATGAAGCGGAATGCGCGCTTGCCGGTGTCTTCTTCCAGAACTTCGGAACCGACGATATCGGCGGGCATGAGATCCGGCGTGAACTGGATGCGTTTCCAATCCATGCCGAGCACGATGCCGAGTGTCTCGACCAGTTTGGTCTTTGCCAAACCCGGCACGCCGATCAGAAGTCCATGTCCGCCCGCCAGCAGCGTCACCAAGGTCTGGTCGATCACGGCGCGCTGGCCGAAGATCACTTTGCCCACGGTCTCGCGCACATGGCCAAAAATCGCGCCCGCCTTCTCGGCTTGCGCAACGGCGGCGCTGTCGTCGGTCATGGTCTGCGTATCGGTCATGAAATCAAATCCGTAAATCGCGCGCGGTTGCCGGGCCGGGGCGCAAGCGCCTATCTTCGAATCCGGCGCGCGGCCTCCGTTCAGGGCCTATGTTGCACCGCCTAGGCCAACGCGCAACCGGCCCCTCGCCCTATGGCTAAAGGCGAAAAAGCACAACGCCGTGAGGCGGATAAAGGATGATTTATGGCGGGTGATTTCACCCTCGGACTGGCCAGCCTGCAGCGGGAAACCGCCGCCGGGCGCGCCTTGCCGCCGGTGGACAAATGGCACCCCACCCATTGCGGCGACATCGACATTCGTATCGCGCGCGACGGCACCTGGTTCCACGAAGGAACGCCGGTCGGCCGCCGCGAACTGGTGCGCCTGTTCTCCACCATCCTGCGCAAAGATGGCGACGACTACGTCCTCGTCACGCCCGGCGAGAAGATGCGCATCGTGGTCGAGGATGCACCGTTCCTCGCTGTGTTGCTGGACGTGCAGGGCGAAGGAAAGAGCCAGCGGCTGATCTTCACCACCAATGTCGGGGACGAAACGATCGCGGGGCGCGACAATCCCATCCGCGTGGAGATCGACCCGCAGACGCGCGAGCCCTCGCCTTATGTGCATGTGCGGCGCGGACTTGAGGCGAAGATTTCGCGTCCGGTGTTCTACCAGCTTGTCGATCTCGCCGTGCCCGGCGAAGGCGAACACACCGACAAGCTTGTATTGTGGAGCGAAGGTGTCGCGTTTCCGCTGGATGCGCCCGCATGACGCCACCTGAAACGTTGGCCGCGCGTATCGCGGACAAAGACTATGCCTTGCTGCGCACGGCGCTTCTGCGTGAAGCGCCGGAGTTCAAAGTGCATCCGGCGCGCAGCGATTACGATTTCAATCCCGAATTCCGCCGTCCGGCGGGCGAGGTGAAACTCACGCCCGCCGCCGTGCTGATGCCGATCATCGCCAAGCCGGTGCCGACCGTCCTCTTCACCCAGCGCACCGCGAACCTCACGCGCCATGCGGGGCAGGTGAGTTTCCCCGGTGGGCGTGTGGACGATACGGATGACTCGCCGCTCGCCACGGCGCTGCGCGAGACGCATGAGGAAACGGGGATCACGCCGGACTTCGTGACCGTCGCCGGTTTCATGGAAGGGTACGAGACAGGAACCGGTTTCGCGATTCTTCCGGTGGTTGGCGTCTTGCGCGAAGGTTTCACGCTGATGCCCAACCCGGCGGAGGTGAACGAGATCTTCGAAGTGCCGCTCGCCTTCCTGCTCGACCCGAAGAACCGCGAGTTGCAAAGCCGCGAATGGCAGGGCCGCAGGCGCGAATTCTATGCCTTCAACTACGGTTCGCATTATATATGGGGCGCGACGGCCGCCATTCTGGTGAATTTCGCCGAAAGATTTGCAGGCCTATGACGAAGCTGGAGCCGACCAAGAATCCGTGGATGATCTCGCCGGAAACGCGCGCGGTGATGGATGCGCTCGGCGAAGCCCGTTTCGTCGGTGGCGTGGTGCGCAATTCGTTGATGGGCCGCGAAGTTTCAGACATCGACATCGCAACGCCGCTCACGCCGGATGAAGTGACGAAGAGGCTCGAAGCCACAAAGTTGAAAGCCGTGCCGACCGGCGTCGAGCATGGCACCATCACGGCGATCTCCAACGGCCGCCCTTATGAAGTGACGACGTTGCGCCGCGATGTTTCGACGGACGGCCGTCGCGCCGTCGTCACCTTCACGACGGATTGGGCGGAGGACGCGCAGCGGCGCGACTTCACCATGAATGCGCTCTATGCCGATGCGACGGGGGAGGTGTTCGACACCGTCGGCGGCGTTGCCGATCTGAAAGCGGGGCGTGTTCGCTTCGTCGGCGATCCTGTGACGCGCATCCGCGAGGATTTCCTGCGCATCCTGCGCCTGTTCCGCTTTCACGCATGGTACGGAAAGAGTGAGATCGACAAACCGGCGTTGCAGGCCTGCGCTGCGGAGAAGGCGGGTTTGCGGCAACTTTCCGGCGAACGCATCGCCAAGGAAATGCTGAAGCTGCTGGCAGCGGAAGATCCAGTGCCGGTTCTGCGCAGCATGGCGGCGACAGGGATTCTGAGCGAAGTTTTGCCGGGCGAACTCAACATCGTGCGGCTGGAACGGCTCGTCGCCATCGACGGCACGAATTTCTTTCAACCCGATGCGATCTTGCGCCTGGCCGCGCTGCTGCCCGATCGCGCGGCCGGCGCGCATGAGATCGCCGATCGCTGGAAACTCTCCAACGCCGATCGCGACCGCCTCGCGGACATCGCCGGCAACACCGACAAGATCGTCTCCTATCTGTCGATCAAGGAAGTGCGCAAACTGCTTTACAAGCTCGGCATGGCGCGGTTCAAGGATCGCGTATCGCTGAAATGGGCGGAAGACCCGAAGGAAACGAACTTCGTGCAATGGCGCGCGCTGCTCGCGATGGCCGATGCGTGGCAACGCCCGAAATTCCCGCTTGACGGCGGCAATGTGATGGCTGCGGGCGTGCCGCAAGGCCCGCTGATCGGAAAAATCCTCACCGAAGTCGAGGAGTGGTGGATCGATTCCGATTTCATCGACGATGAGTTCTCCCTGGCCGAACGTCTCAAGGCCGTGGTGCAGGCGACGATCTGATGCTCGAAGTCCTCGATTCCATTTCCCTTCCCGGCAATCCCGAAAAGCCGAATGACGATGCGTTCGCGCATATCGATGGCGCGGCGGTCGTCATGGATGGCGCGACGGGTCTCGGCGATCAACTCATGCCCGGCAAAAGCGATGCCGCATGGCTCGCCGCCTTTGGCGCGCGGCGCCTGATGGCCTATGCGCGCGAAGGCGCAAGTCCGCGCGAAGCAGTCGGTGCGGCTTTGTTCGACGCGCAAACCTCCTTCGAAGCTTTGCGCAAACGTCCTCCCGCCGACACATGGGAGACGCCGTTCTCTTCGATGATGCTCGTCGCCGAAGATGCGCAGGGCGTCGAGGCGCTGTGGTTCGGCGATTGCGCGGCATTGGTGAAGCGCCCGAATGCACCGGTCGAGATCGTCGGCGATGCATTGGAGAAACGCCAAAACGAAGCCAAACGCGTGGCGAAGTTGGCAGAGAAGCATGGTTTATCGCCCGCCGCCGGCGTCAATCGTCCCGAATATCTCGAAGCATTGCGCAAGGCGCGCAACTTCGTGAACACCAACGGTCATTGGGCCTTCGGTCCCGATGTGCGCGCGGCAGAACATGTCGCGGGCAAACGGATCGCTGTGCCGAAAGGCACGGTCCTTCTTCTGTGCAGCGATGGCTTTCTCGCGCTTGCCAGCGACTACAATGCCTATGATGCCGATGCGCTGGTCGCCGCCGCGCAGTCCAAGGGCCTGAAAGCGCTCTGCGAGGAATTGCGCGCCATCGAGCGCGACGATGCGGGTGGCGAAAAATTTCCGCGCTTCAAGACGAGCGACGATGCGACGGCGCTTCTGCTGCGCGTTGCCTAAAGCGCGTGATGCACGATCTCGTGCCCGCCATCCCAGATCATGCGCATCGCCACATAGAACACGATGATCAGGCCCGCATAATTGATCCAGGGGTGCTTGCGCAGCAGCTTGGCGATCATGGACGCCGCGATGCCCATCATGGCGATGGACAGGACTAGTCCGATCGCCAGCACCCACACATGCTCGCGCGCCGCGCCCGCCACGGCCAACACATTGTCCAGTGACATGGAGATGTCGGCGACGATGATGTGTCCGATCGCCTTGCGCACGTCTTTGTCGTCCAGCGGTGGCCGCGCCTTGGGGTGATCGCTGCCGCCGGTGGTGATGGTGTGATGGCCGATTTCGTCTTCGTGACCTTCTTTGATGTCGCGATAGAGGCGCCACGTCACCCACAACAGAAGAATGCCGCCGGCGAACATCAGCCCGATGATCGCCAGCAATGTGGCAGTCAGCATGGCCAGACCGATACGCAAGACGACCGCGACCGCGAGGCCCCAGAAAATCACCCGCGCCCGCTGCACCACCGGCACCCGCGACGCGGCCATGCCGATGACCACTGCATTGTCGCCCGCGAGCACAATGTCGATCAGGATCACCTGAAGCAGCGCAACGGTCGCGGGAGAGAGCAGGTGAAGATCGAACAATCAGGCCTCGGATGGGGTTGGGCGGGCTATGGCCAGCGGGCTTCTGGGGGCATGCTCATCAGGATGGCTTCGACATTGCCACCCGCCTTCAGGCCGAACTGGGTCCCCCGGTCATAGAGCAAGTTAAACTCCACATAGCGGCCCCGGCGCACCAATTGGTGCTCGCGTTCCGCTTCTGTCCACGATTGGCCCATCCGTTTCCTTACGATGTGGGGATAGACCTCCAGAAATGCGAGTCCCACTGCGCGGGTAAATGCGAAATCGGCCTCCCAATCGCCGGTATCGAGATGATCGTAGAAGATGCCGCCCGCGCCGCGCGGCTCGCCCCGGTGCGGCAGATAGAAGTACTCGTCGCACCATTTCTTGTAGCGTGCGTAGTAGTCCGCGCCATGGGCGTCGCAGGCGCGTTTGAGCGCGGCATGGAATTCGCGCGCATCTTCTTCATTCGGGACCATCGGCGTCAAATCGGTGCCGCCGCCGAACCAGCATTTCGCCGCCATGAAGTGGCGCGTGTTCATATGAACGGCCGGCACATGCGGGTTCTGCATATGCGCGACGAGCGAGATGCTGCTGGACCAGAAATGCGGATCGGCGCCGTCGCCCAGAACCGTGTTGGCGAATTCCGGCGACAGCGTGCCCGAAAGATTGGTGGACGTCATGACGCCGATCTTCTCGAACACGCGGCCGCCGCGCATTGCGCTGATCACGCCGCCATCGTCGGCGCGTGCGGCATCGGGGCGCGTCCAGGGTTTGCGCGTGAAGCGGCCCGGCGGCATATGCGAAAGCTGGCCGCTATATTCGTCTTCGATCTTTTCGAATTCGGCGATGATGCGGTCGCGCAGTTCCTGGAACCATGCGCGCGCGCGAGCCTTGCGTTCCTCGATCAGTGCCGTGTTCACGGGAAACCTCTCGTCTGTCGCAACGCTTCCCCCACCACCATCGCCGCGGCCTGCGCCACATTGATGGAACGCATTCCCGGCCGCATCGGTATCAGCAGCCTTGCATCCACCGCATCGTGAACCTCTTGCGGCACGCCTGCGCTTTCGCGGCCGAGCAAAATCGTGTCGCCGGGCGAAAACGCGAAACCGGTGTAGGGATCGGCGCCTTTGGAGGTCAAGAGAATGAGGCGGCCTGCGCCGTTCTGTCTGTGACCGTCATAAAATCGCGCCCAGCTTGTGTGGCGCACGATGTTCGCCGAATCGACATAGTCCATGCCTGCCCGTTTCAGGCCCTTGTCGCTGAACAGGAAGCCGCAAGGCTCGATGATATCCACCGCCACGCCAAGGCAGGCGCCCAGCCGGATCAGGGCGCCGCAATTTTGCGGAATGTCAGGCTCGTAAAGGGCTATGCGCATGGGGGCTCGCTTTTGGCTCAAGGCTCGGAGGAATCTGGCATTTTATGCGTCATCGTGCCGCAAGACCCTCCAAATTCGCTTCTCTATTTTACGCCCGCATTCGATGGTGCGTCCGGTGAGTCCGGGGGTGGCGCATCCAACTCGTCCCACCGCCCGGGCGCCTGAATTTCAGTAGGTGAAACGTGGCAGAGACGACAGCGCCCGAACCGACACGGCGTGATTTTCTATATATCGCAACAGGCGGCGTTGCCGCGGTCGGCGCCGCTCTGGCGGCATGGCCCTTCATCGATCAGATGAACCCAAGCTCGGCCGTTCTGGCATTGGCCTCGATCGAGGCGGATCTCTCGGCGATCCAGGTCGGTCAGCAGGTCGTGTTCAACTGGCGCGGCCATCCGCTCTTCGTGCGCCGCCGCACGCCGCAGGAGATCGCGGAAGCCAAGGCCGTGGACGTGGCGTCGCTGCCCGATCCGCTGGCGCGCAACGCCAACCTTCCCGACAACGCGCCGGCCACCGATGCCGACCGCGCCGCGAAGGATCCGCAATGGCTGATCGTCGTCGGCGTGTGCACCCATCTGGGCTGCACCCCGACCGTTTCGACACCGCAAGTGCCGCAAGGCGAATATGGCGGCTGGCTCTGCCATTGCCACGGCTCGCAATACGATACCGCCGGACGCATCCGTAAGGGGCCCGCGCCGCAGAACCTCGCGGTGCCGCCTTACACGTTCCAGTCTCCCACCAAAATCAAAGTCGGCTAACGGAGCTTTATAGATGTCCGGTCCCTCGACCTATGTTCCGAAATCCGGCTTCGGCCGCTGGATGGATTCACGCCTGCCGTTGATGCGTTTCGCGCACGACACCATCATCACCTATCCGACGCCGAAGAACCTGAATTTCTGGTACGCCTTCGGCGCCATCCTGACGTTCATGCTCGGCATCCAGATTCTCACCGGCATCGTGCTGGCGATGCACTATGTCGCCAATGCGGGCCTCGCCTTCGACTCCGTCGAGGGCATCATGCGCAACATCAATTACGGCTGGCTGATCCGCTACATGCACGCCAACGGCGCGACGTTCTTCTTCATCGCCGTCTACATCCACATGTTCCGCGGTCTCTATTACGGCTCCTACAAGTCTCCGCGCGAAGTGATCTGGATCCTCGGCGTGATCCTGTATCTGCTGATGGTCGCCACAGCCTTCTTCGGCTACGTGCTGCCGTGGGGTCAGATGTCGTTCTGGGGCGCCACCGTCATCACCAACTTCTTCTCGGCGCTCGACCAGATCGTTCCGCATCTGGGTTCGGCCATCGCCACTTGGCTGTGGGGCGGCTTCGCGGTCGGCGACGCCACGCTCAACCGCTTCTTCTCGCTGCACTACCTGCTGCCCTTCGTGATCGCGGGCGTGGTGGGGCTGCACATCTGGGCGCTGCATGTTCCGGGCAACAACAACCCGCTTGGCATCGACACCAAAGGTCCGCAGGACATGCTGCCCTTCCACCCGTATTACACGGTGAAGGACAGCTTCTACGTGGCGCTGTTCGCGCTGATCTATCTGGCCTTCGTGTTCTACGCGCCGGATTTCTTCGGCAACCCCGACAACTACACGCCTGCCAATCCGGTCGTGACGCCGCCGGACATCGTGCCCGAATGGTATCTGTTGCCGTTCTACGCGATGCTGCGTTCGGTGCCGCAGAAGCTTATCGGTGTTCTGGTGATGGCCGGTTCGCTGCTCACGCTGGTCTTCGTGCCGTGGCTTGATACCTCCAAGGTCCGCTCCACGCGCTTCCGCCCGATGATGAAGCAGTTCTTCTGGCTCTTCGTGTTCGACTGCCTGATCCTCGGCTATTGCGGCTCGCAAGGCGCAGACGCGGCGCTGCACATGCAGGGCTTCGAGCTGCCGCTGGTGTGGGTCGCGCGTGTCGCCACGCTCTATTACTTCGGCTTCTTCTGGGTGGTCATGCCGTTGCTCGGTATCATCGAGAAACCCAAGCCGTTGCCCGCGAACATTTCCCAGCCCGTTCTGGCTGCGGAGTGAGGATGATGTCGATGAAAGCTCTCACCCTCGCATTTGCGGCGCTTATCGCCACGTCGGTTGCAGCGTCCGCCGCCGAAGACCTCAGCGAGCCGCTGCCGCCCAAGGATGTGCACTGGTCGTTCGAAGGCCCGTTCGGCACCTATGACCGCGCGGCGCTGCAGCGCGGCTTCCAGGTCTACAAGGAAGTCTGCTCGGCCTGTCACAGCCTCAACCGCGTCGCCTTCCACGACCTGATTGGTCCTCCTGGACCGGGTGGCGGCGAAGGCGGCGACGGCTTCTTCACCGAACCGCAGGCCAAGGCGATTGCCGCCGGCTACAAGGTTCCCGCCGATCCGGATGAGAAGGGCGACACGACCGACGACAAAGGCCAGCCGCTGATGCGCCCGGCCATTCTCGCCGATCATTTCCCGGCGCCCTTCGCGAATGAGAACGCGGCCCGGGCCAACAATGGCGGCGCACTCCCGCCGGACCTGTCTTTGATCGTGAAGGCGCGCGAAGGCGGCCCGCAATATGTCTATTCGATCGTCACCGGCGACGGTTCGCCCGTGCCGCACGGCTTCAAGGTGATCGACGGAAAATACTACGACCCGTATTTCCCGGGGCGGAACATTTCCATGCCGCCGCCGCTGCGCAACGACTCCGTCACCTATTCCGACGGCACCAAGGCGACGCTGGACCAGGAAGCCCATGACGTCGTGACGTTCCTCACCTGGGCCTCGGAGCCCAAGCTGGAGGAGCGCCACCGCCTCGGCTTCGGCGTGATGCTGTTCATGCTGCTGCTGTCGGGCCTGCTGTTCCTATCTTACCGCAAGGTCTGGCACGACGCGCACTAAAGCGTTTGCCGTATAAAGAACGAAGGGCCGGGAACGCAGGTTTCCGGCCCTTTTTCTTTGCATTTCGGCCCGCCCCGGCCGCGCGATTGCAACCGTGGCCCTCGATGCGTAAGAGGGGCCATTCTCGCTGGGATTGAGCATGACGAAGACGGTTTTGGGCATCATCGGCGGCAGCGGCGTGTATGACATTCCGGGCCTCGAAAACGCCACATGGCGGAACGTGAAAAGCCCGTGGGGCGAACCCTCGGACGCGCTTCTCACCGGCTCGTTCAAGGGCGTCGATCTCGTCTTCCTGCCGCGCCACGGCCGCGGCCATGTGCAGACGCCGACCTCGATCAACTACCGCGCCAATATCGACGCCTTGAAGCGCATCGGCGTGACCGACGTCATCTCCGTCTCCGCCTGCGGCTCGCTGAAAGAGGAGCTGCCGCCCGGCATGTTCGTGATGGCGGACCAGTTCATCGACCGCACCTTCGCGCGCGAGAAGAGCTTCTTCGGCCCCGGCTTCGTGGCGCATGTCTCCATGGCGCATCCTGTGGATTCGCGTATCTCCGGGCTGCTTTACGAAAGCGCACAGGAGATCGGCGTGCCGTGTTCGAAGGGCGGCACCTATCTCTGCATGGAAGGCCCGCAATTCTCGTCGCTGGCCGAGAGCAATCTTTATCGCACATGGGGTTGCAGCGTGATCGGCATGACGGCGATGCCCGAAGCCAAGCTCGCCCGCGAGGCGGAGCTGCCTTACGCCATCGTCGCGATGGTGACCGATTACGATTGCTGGCACGAAGATCATGGCCATGTGACCGTCGATCAGGTGGTGAAGATCATGCATGCCAACGCGGAGAACGCGCGCGAGCTGGTGATGACCGTCGCGCCGAAGCTTGGACCGAACCGCGTGTCGTCGCCCGATGGCATCGAAGCCGTCCTCGACACCGCGCTGATCACCGCGCCGGAAAAGCGCGATCCGGAATTGCTCGCCAAACTCGATGCTGTCGCGGGGCGGGTTCTGAAGAAATGAAGATTCGCACGCAGAGACGCAGAGCCGCTGAGAAGATTGC
>Ga0207705_10000156_pt1 | contig 73635 bp, 59 predicted proteins | sample KBSC13metaG_FD_184314 | JGI IMG/M metagenome (GOLD analysis project Ga0207705, IMG submission 184314) | Corn rhizosphere microbial communities from Kellogg Biological Station, Michigan, USA - KBS C1-3 metaG (SPAdes) (version 2) | ecosystem: Host-associated > Plants > Roots > Rhizosphere > Soil ... | reverse complement strand
GCGGGGTGGTGCAAGTGTTCACGAAAGAGGGCGGCAATCACCCGCCGCGGTTCGATTTCTCGCTCGGCTACGGCAGCTACCACACGCAGACGCAGCAGGCGGGCGTGAACGGTGCGCTCGACAAGGACGGCAAGACGACGTTCAGCTTCAATGTCTCGCGCTCGAAAGACGACGGTTTCTCCGCGATCGATCCCGCGCTCGCGCCCGGCGCGAACCCGAGCGCCGACGGCTATTTGAACGAGACTGTCTCGGCCATGGTGCGCCACCGGTTCGACGATCGCTGGGATGCCGGCGTGCGCTACTTCCAGTCGAACGGCAAGGACAGCTTCGATAACGCGTTCGGTGTGCCGACCGACGTCAACTATCTCTATAGCAAGGTGCGCATGGCGTCGGTCTTCGCGAACGGGAAGCTGACCGGCTGGTGGACGACGCACATGACTGCCGCGCTCGGCGACGATCGCGCGATCGATAAGACGAACGGCGTCTACAACAATCGATTCGATACCGACAATCGTCAATTCACGTGGCAGAACGATTTCAAGCTCGCCGCACAGCAAAAACTGCAGCTCGGCTACGAACGGTTGGACCAGAGCCTCGACTCCGATTCTTTCGCCGCGCCCGATCGCCATGTCAATACGGTGTTCGCGGGCTACACGGCGCGCTTCGGTGCCAATCAAATCCAGGCCAACGTACGGCGCGATCAGTATTCCGACTTCGGCGGTGCCAATACCTACTATCTAGGCTACGGGTTCGACTTCACTGAACATTGGAAGGCGACCGCGAGTTATTCCAGCGCGTTTCGCGCGCCGAGCTTCGACGATCTCTATTTCCCGGGCAGCGGCAATCCGTCGATCCGGCCCGAGCGCAGCCATTCGATCGAAGCGGCGCTGCAGTACGCGTCCGATGAGCTCGGCGTGCTGCGGCTTACAGCCTTTCAAACGCGCTACACCGATTTGATCAACTACATTCCCACGCAAGGCGGCCTGTTCTACATTGCGCAGAATGTCGGACGGGCGAAGGTGCAGGGGCTCGAAGGCTCGTGGCGCGGCCATGTCGGCAAAACCGACGTGCGTGCGGCGCTCACGCTGCAGAACCCCGTCGACGAAGACGCCGGCACCGATCTGCCGCGTCGCGCGCGGCGCTTCGCGTCGTTTTCGGCGAATCACTCGATCGGCGGCTGGCGCGTCGGAGGCGAGTGGATCGTCAGCGGCCAGCGCAACGATAGCGGCAGCAACCTCGGCGGGTTCGGCCTCCTGAATCTCTCGGCGCGCTATAACATCACCAAGGCTTGGTACGTGAGCGCCCACATCGACAACCTGTTCGACAAGAACTATGAGCTCGCCTATACCTACAACACGCCGCGCCGCAGCGCATTCGTCACGATCGGCTGGCAGCAGCAGTGACGCGCGCGCACTGAGCGAGCCGGCTCGATGACCGCACGCCGCGCCGCCTTCGTCTGGTCGCTGCTGCTGCTGGCCGCGTTCGTCGTTTTCGCTGCCGCGCTTGCGTTGGGCAGCGTGGCGATTTCGCCGTGGCAGGCCATACTGGCGCTCGTGCACGTGCCTGCGCACGGCGGTTCCGGCGCACAGGCGGGCGATCTCGCGGGTGAGATCGTGCGGACGCTGCGGTTGCCGCGTGCCGTGGCCGGCTTCTCGTGCGGCGCGCTGCTCGCCCTGGCGGGCGCGCTGCTGCAGGTCCTGCTGCGCAATCCGCTGGCCGAGCCGTACGTGCTCGGGGTGTCCGGCGGTGCGGCCGCATTCGCCGTGGCTGCGCTCTTGGCCGGATGCGCGTGGTGGCTTGTCGACGCGGCCGCGTTCGCCGGTGCCGTGCTCTCGATCGCGCTCGTGCTCGGTCTCGCGCGCCGCGAGTTCTGGCGCGGCGAGCCGCAAGAGGCCTCGCCGCGTTTGCTGCTGACGGGCGTCGTCGTCGCGACCGGATGGGGCGCGGCCATTACGCTGTGCATCGCGCTCGCACCGGATGACCGGCTGCGCGGCATCGTGTTTTGGCTCACGGGCGATCTGAACGGCGCCGCCAATCCGTGGCCTGCGCTCGTCGCGCTGATCGTCGCACTGGCCGTCTGCGTGCCCGTCGCGCCCCAGTTGAATGTGCTGCTGCGCGGCGACGCATTGGCTTCATCGCTCGGCGTGCCGGCGTCTCGGCTGCGGCTGCGCATCTACGTCGTCGCCTCGCTCGCCGCCGCGGCGAGCGTGACGACAGCCGGCACCATCGGCTTCGTCGGTCTCGTGGTACCGCATGCGCTGCGGCTCGTGCTCGGCAACGATCAGCGCATGCTCGTGCCGGCCAGTACGCTGGCCGGCGGCGTCGCCGTCATGGCTGCCGACCTGCTTGCGCGCACGGTGATCGCGCCCGCGCAATTGCCGGTCGGCGTCGTCACGGCGCTCGTGGGCGTGCCCGTTTTTCTGTGGATGTTGCTGCGCAGGCGCCGATGAAATCGCTGACGAACGCGCCCGGTGCGCGCACCCCGTCCCTGTGCGCGCAGCATCTGACGTTGCGGGTGGGTGAGCGCACGCTGCTCGAGGACTTCACGCACACGTTCTACCCCGGCGAGATTTGGTGTGTCGCCGGGCCCAACGGCGCCGGCAAGACAACGCTCATGATGACGCTCGCCGGTCTGTTGCGGCCGGCCGGCGGACAGATCGAAGTCGACGGCGAGCGTATCGACGCATGGCCGAGCGCGGCGCTCGCCCGGCGGCGCGCATTAATGCCGCAGACGTCGCACGATGCGTTCGACGCGCGCGTGCTCGACATTGTTTTACTGAATCGCTTTCCGCATTTGACCGGCTGGGGATGGGAGCGTCCGGCCGACCGCGCGGCCGCGCATGCGGCACTCGCCGCGCTCGGGCTCGAGTCGCTCGCTGCGCGCGACGTCCTTTCGCTGTCGGGCGGGGAGCGCCAGCGTGTTGCGTTGGCCGCGGCGTTATGTCAGGAGGCGCCGCTGCTGCTGCTTGACGAGCCCCTCGCATTTCTCGACTGGCACCATCAGATCGCGTGTCTGACGGCGCTGGTGGATTGGACCCGTTTCTTGCCCCGCACGATCATTTTTTCGTGTCACGACCTCAATCTGGCGCGCCGCTTTGCGACGCACGCTCTGTTGCTGGAAGGAAACGGCATCGCGCATTCAGGGGCGGCACGCGACGTGCTCACGCCGGCGCTCGCGAGCCGGGCATTCGGGTATCCCCTGGTCCTGATCGAGCAGAACGGCTATGAAGCGCTTGTGCCCGCGCTGCCCGACGCGCCGCGCTGAAAGCGCGCATACGCCCCGCGGACACGGCTCGCCGCGTGGCGCTCTAGTTCCGGGGCCCGCGACGCTGCGGTTTTACCGAATTGAACGCAAGCGTGCTAAGCGAGTATGGTGACGCCTTTGCGATGCACGCTCGGGCGAGCCTTCAAAGCCGGACGCGCATCGTCTGCTCTCCCATCGAATCAAGTATGAACGCACCGCTTCCCTTGCCCGTCGTCGAACCGCTCGATCGCTCGCTGCGCGACGTACTCTCGCGCATCATCGATGCCAAGACGAAGCCGCAGGGCAGTCTCGGCATGCTCGAACTGCTCGCGCGCCAGATCGGCATGATTCAGCAGAGCACGCGCCCGACGATCGAGCGCCCTGCGATGATCGTGTTCGCAGCCGATCACGGCGTCGTGCACGAGGGCGTGAGCCCCTATCCCCAAGCTGTGACCTCGCAGATGGTGGCCAACTTCTTATCGGGCGGCGCAGCGATCAACGCAATCAGCCGCGTTTGCGGTCTCACGCTGGAGGTCGTCAATGCCGGCGTCGCGACGCCGCTCGCGCCGCTCCCCGGGCTCGTTGATGCGCCGATCGGACCCGGCACGCGCAACTTCGCGCACGAGCGCGCCATGAGTCGCGAGCAGGCGTTCGCCGCACTGCGCGCGGGCGCCGCGCGGGTACGCCATCACGCGGCGCTCGGCACGAATGTGATCGGCTTCGGCGAGATGGGGATCGGCAATACCTCGTCGGCCGCGTGTTTGATGAGCCGGCTCTGCGGCGTGCCGATCGACGAGTGCGTTGGGCGCGGGACCGGCCTTGACAATGCCGGCCTGGCGCGCAAGCGCAACGTCCTTGCGTCGGCGCTCGAATTGCACCGGGATGCCGTCGAGCCGCTCGATGTGCTCGCGGCCTTCGGCGGCTTCGAGATCGCGATGATGGTCGGCGCCTACCTCGCGGCGGGCGAGGCGAAGATGACGATTCTCGTCGACGGCTTCATTGCGACGGCGGCCCTTCTCGTCGCCGACGCGCTCGCGCCGGCCGTGCGCGGCTATTGCGTATTCGCTCATTTGTCGAACGAGGCCGGTCATCGGCGCATGCTCGACTATTTCGGCGGCAAGCCGCTGCTCGCGCTCGACATGCGGCTCGGCGAGGGAACCGGGGCGGCACTCGCCCTACCGGTGTTGCGGGCGGCCGTAGCGTTCCTCAACGAGATGGCAAGCTTCGAATCGGCCGGCGTCGCGGGACGCGAGGCGTGATGAGGGGAGAGCGCGAGGCCGGCGACGCGGCGGCGCACGAGACGAGCACCGGGCCCGCGAGCCCCGGCCATGCGAGTGTCGGGCACTCGCCCGCCGCCGCCGCACGGCATGCTCGTCGGTCTGCGCGAGGGATGCATTTGCGATACTTTTTCGCCGCGCTCGGCTACTTCACGCGTGTGCCGATTGCGCGTGCGACGGTTTTCGATCCGCGTGACCTTGCCGGGGCGGCACAATACTTCCCGCTGATCGGCGCGTTCGTCGGGATAGCGGGCGCGCTGGTCTACCTCATTGCGCTGCGCGTTTTCCCGCCCGCGGTCGCCGTGCTGTTGTCGATGGCGGCTACGCTGCTGCTGACGGGGGCACTGCACGAAGACGGCCTTGCCGACTGCTGCGATGGACTCGGCGGCGGGGCGACGCGGGAGGACGCGCTGCGTATCATGCGCGACCCGCGCCTAGGCGCATTCGGCGCGATCGGACTCATGATGGCGCTGGTGCTCAAATGGCAGACGCTCGCGGCGTTGCCGCCGGCCACGGCAGCTTGGACGATGGTGGGTGCGCATGCGGCGAGCCGTGCGCTCGCCGTGAGTTATCTGGCGACGCACGATTACGCACGGGAGGACGGCAAGGCCAAGCGCGTCGCGCAGCCCATGTCGCCACGCTCGCTTGCTGTGGCTTGCGCGTTCGGGCTGCCGTGGCTGTTCGTGCCCGACTGGCGTGCGGGTGCCTGTGCGCTCGCCGTGGCGTTGGGCCTGCGCTGGGTGCTGGGACGCTACTTCGTCCGCAGGCTCGGCGGTTATACGGGCGATTGCCTCGGCTTTGCGCAACAGATCTTCGAGGTCGCGCTTTACCTCTGTGCGTTGGCGTGGATCTCATTCTGATCCGCCATCCGGCGCCCGCCGTCGGCGTGGGCATCTGCTACGGCAAGACCGACGTGCCGTTGGCCGGCGATGCGGCCGAAGCGGCGCGCTCGATTGCCGAGCGGCTGGCGGCACTCGGCGCACCGTCGCCGCAGCACCTCGTGACGAGCCCCTTGCAACGATGCACGAGTCTGGCCGAAGAGCTCGCTCGGCATTTCGACTGCGTCTGCCGCATCGACGCGCGTTTGCAAGAAATCGATTTCGGCGAGTGGGAAGGGCAGGCCTGGGATGCGATCGATCGCGCCGCGCTCGATGCGTGGGCGGCCGATCTGCGTCACGCGCGGATGCACGGCGGCGAGAGCGTCGAGCAATTCGAGTCGCGCATCGGCGCTTGGCTCGAAGGCTGGACCGCGTCCATTGCGGCGTCGGCCGTCACGGTGCAGGCGCCGCGGGTGCTCGCGGTGACTCACGCGGGCGTCATGCGGATGATTGCGGCGCTCACGCTTGGCGCGCCGCTCGAGACGACGTTGAAGTGGCCGCTGGAGATGCCTGCCGTCGTGTGGCTGCGGCGCGCGCCGAGCAATGGCGCTTGGCGTTTGCTGCATTGGAACGTTTGATTGCGCAGGGGCGATTCGTGGATATCTTGGAGCGTCGTTGCACCCGAACGACGCGCGCCAAGGCGGCGCCGCGACGCGGCGCGGATGGCCACACCCTCGCTTAATGCGCGCTCGCCGCCGCGGCATTGGGCCGATGCTCGCGTGCGATCTCCAGGTCGCGGCACAGTTGGTCGGCGCCTTGCGCGAGACGCGGTCCCGGCCGGTTGATGAGGTCGCCGTCGACGGCGAACAAATTGCCGCGTGCCACGGCCGTCATGCGCGGCCACGCGCGCCAGAGGGCGAGGCTCGGCAGGGGCGCGTCGGCTCGCGTCGCACCTTGGCTCGTCGTCACAATGGCCTCGGGATTGGCCGCCACGACGGCCTCGGTCGACACGGTCGGCACGAGCGGCGCCAGATGGGCGAAGACGTTGCGCCCGCCGCATAGCGCGATGACATCGCTGACGATGTGCGTGCCGTTCAGCGTCATCAGCGGATCGTCCCAGACTTGATAAAACACGCTGACGGGGGCACGGCCCGCATAGCGCGCGCGCAGGGCCGCAATTTTGCCGCGATAGTCGGCCGCGGCGGCGCGAGCCTGCGATGCCGTGCCGAACAACGTGCCGAGCGCGACGAGATCGGTCGCCACACCGTCGAGCTGGTGCGGTTCGCTGTGATAAAGCGCGATGCCGAGCGCGCGCAGGCGATCGAGTTGCCGCTCGTCGTTGCCATGGCGCCAGACGATTACGAGGTCGGGCTTGAGTGCGACGATGCGTTCTAGATCGAGCGCGTTGTTGTCGCCGACGTGCGGCAATGTTTTCGCCTCGCTGGGGTAGTCGCTGTACGAGACGGCGCCTACGAGCTTGGCGCCGCCGCCGGCCGCGTAAGCGAGTTCGACCGCGTGCGGCGAGAGCGCTATGACGCGGCGGGCGGGGGCGGCGAGCGTCACGCGTTCGCCGGCGTCGTCCGTGACGACGATCGACGCGTGCGCGTGTGGCGGCGTGCAAAGCGCGCTGCAGCCGGCGAGCGCGAGCATCGCTGCGAGCCGCGCGCTCATCGTATTGTCGTGCCTTTGACGGAGACCGGCAGGCCGGCCACCATCAGCGTGACGTCGCGGGCGAGCGCCGCGACGCGTTGATTAAGCCGCCCGAGCTCGTCGACATAGCGGCGTGTCATGGCGCCAAGCGGCACGACGCCCATCCCGATTTCGTTGCTGACGACGATGACGCGACCCCGCGCTCGTGCGAGCGCGTCTTCGAGCGCGTCCAGGCGTGCCGCGAGCGCGTCGGCCGAGGGGGCGTCTTGCGCCCCGGCTGCCGGAGCGATGATGTTGACGAGCCATAGCGTCAGGCAGTCGACGAGCAGGCAGGTGCGGCCGTCGTCCGCATCGGCGATGGCTTGGGCGAGATCGAGGTCGGCTTCGACGACGCGCCAATGTGCCGGCCGCCGTGCCCGATGGTGGGCGATACGCGCGGCAAATTCGGCATCGCCGGCGTCGCGGGCGGTGGCGATGTAGGTGACGGGCTGCGCGGCGCTCGCAGCGCATGTTTCGGCGAGCGTTTCCGCATAGCGGCTCTTGCCGGAGCGGGCGCCGCCGACGACGAACGTGAGGTCGGGTGCGGTCATCGCCCGATTGTAGCGAGGCTGGCCCGTCGCGTCCCGTGCATTAATTCAAGATCATCTGCGTACAACGAAACAGCGCGATAGTGTGGCCGTCCGGATCGAAGACGGACGCATCCCAGACGTGCGTGCTGCGACCCAAGTGAGCGGCGGTCGCGACCGCGCGCACGGTCCCTGCGCGGCAGGTGCCGAGGAAGTTGCTCTTGAGCTCGATTGTCGTAAAGCCGCGCGCATGCTCGGGCAGGTGCGCGAGGCATGCGTAGCCGCAGCAGGTGTCGGCCAGGCCGATCACGGTCGCGGCATGCAGGAAGCCGTTCGGCGCCAGCAATTGCGGGCGCACGGCGAGCTTGCCCGTCAGCGTGCCTTGCGCGAGCGCGACGATACGCACGCCGATCAACTCGGGGAGGGAGCCTTGCTGCAGCGCGTGTAGGGAGTCGATCGTGCAGTCGGGGCGTAGGGTCGACATCGAATGAGGCTCCTCGAGAGGGGGACGGTGACCGGATTTGCCGATATTATCGGGACCTGCGATGCATTTTGACAGCGTGACGGGCTGACCGGCCTCGCCGGCGGGATGGCTCCGACGACGCAACCGGCTAACCGGCCGCGGCAGGCGGTCTTCTACTCGGGAGTGTTCATGACGGTGATCGTGGTAGCGAACCCCAAGGGCGGCGTAGGCAAGAGCACGCTCTCGACCAACTTGGCGGGCGCCTTCGCGGCGAACGGCGAATGGGTGGCGCTGGCCGACCTCGATCGGCAGCAGTCGTCTCACGGGTGGCTTGCGCTGCGCCCGGAAGCATTGCCGTCGATCGAGACCTGGCGCGTCGACCCGGACGCACCGGCCAAGCCGCCGAGGGGGCTCGAGCGCGCCGTCGTCGACACGCCGGCCGGGCTGTACGGCAACCGGCTCACCGCTGCCCTCGGATTGGCCGACAAAGTCGTCGTCCCGCTGCAGCCTTCGATGTTCGACATCCTCGCGACACAGCATTTTCTCGAACGGCTCGCCAAGGAAAAAGCCGTACGCAAAGGCGATATCGAAATCGGCGTGGTGGGCATGCGAGTCGATGCACGTACGCGTTCGGCCGAGCAGCTTCATCGCTTCGTCGAAAGTCTCGAACTGCCCGTGCTCGGTTTTCTGCGCGATACCCAGAACTACGTGCAGCTCGCGGCGCATGGGCTCACGCTGTGGGACGTGCCGAAAAGCCGAGTCGAGAAAGACCTCGAGCAGTGGGAGCCGATCACCGCGTGGGCCGCGAAATAGCGCTAACGCGCTGCGTACGCTGCGCCGCGGGCAACGCAAGCTAGGCTGGTGCCCGCGCTGCAGCAGCCGTTAAACGAGGCGGTGCGAAGCGGCCCCGCCGTTCAACTCCAGGTTTGCACGGGCACGTGGCCGCGGCTGCCCTTGATCTTGTTTTGCTCGTCGACGAAGACGAGCTTCGGTTCCCAGCCTGCCTTCAGTTCGGCATCGTCTACCGTCGCAAACGCCGCGATGATGACGAGGTCGCCCAATTGCGCGCGGCGCGCGGCCGAGCCGTTCAGCGAGATCATGCCGCTGCCGCGCTCGCCGCGGATCGCATAGGTCGAAAACCGCTCGCCGTTGTTGACGTTCCAGATGTCGATACGCTCGTTTTCGACGATGCCCGAGGCGTCGAGCAAGTCTTCGTCGATCGCGCACGAGCCTTCGTAATGAAGCTCGCAATGCGTGACGACGGCGCGGTGGATCTTCGATTTCAGCATGTGTCGCTGCATGGCGTTTCCTTCAGACGGTTGCAATTGATTTTGCCCGTGAGCCGCATCAAATTTCCAGGTTATCGATGAGGCGCGTCGGTCCGAGCTTGGCGGCGGCGAGGACAACGAGCGGTGCATCGACTTCATGGGCGCGCGGCGCCACGAGGTTCGAGCGCTTGCGCACGGCCACGTAGTCGGGCTGCCAGCCGCGCGCTGCAAGGCGCCCCATCGCTTCGCGCTCGAGCGCCTCGAAATCGCGCCGGCCGGCCAGCACCGCCTCGCGCACTTGCGCGAGCGTGGCGGCAAGCATCGGCGCTTCCGCGCGCTCGGTCGCGCTCAGATAACGGTTGCGCGAGCTGAGGGCCAGCCCGTCGCTGTCGCGCACGGTTTCGGCCGCGATGATGTCGGTCGGCAGCGCGAACTGCTGACACATCTCGCGCACGATCATGAGTTGCTGATAATCCTTTTTGCCGAAGACAGCCACGCGCGGCTGCACGCACGACATCAGCTTCATTACGACGGTGCATACGCCCGTGAAAAAGCCTGGGCGGAACTCGCCTTCGAGGATGTCGCCGAGATCGTGTGGCGGATGGACGCGGTACTCCTGCGGCTGCGGGTACATGTCGCGCTCGGTCGGGGCGAAGAGCACGTAGACGTTCTCTTTCTGGAGCTTCTCGATGTCCGATTCGAGCGTACGCGGATATTGGTCGAAATCTTCGTTGGGCCCAAACTGCAGACGATTGACGAAGATGCTCGCGACGACCGGGTCGCCGTGCTGGCGCGCGAGGCGCATCAGCGACAGATGCCCTTCATGCAAGTTGCCCATCGTCGGGACGAAGGCCGTACGGTTTTGGCCGCGCAACTGGTCGCGCAATTCCAGGATCGAGCTGATGACTTTCATGTTGGGCAAGCTTCAGGCGCACGCGACGCCCGGGGGTGGAAGGCGCGCCGATTGTAGTGGATTTGACAGCCTACGGCATCGACAGAAGAGCGGTGGCTCGACTTGGCGACGACAGGCGCCGCGGCGCTTGCCCGTTATGCGGGCAGATACGCGAGGCGCACGTAAATGGGCGCAAACGGTTCGGGCTGGGTGATCTCGATCAGCGATTCGCGCGCGAGCTCGAGCATGGCGATGAAATTTACGATGACGACGGGTACGCCGCGTGTCACCTCGAATAGTTCGGAGAACTCGACGAAGCGAACGTTCTGCAAGCGGCGCAGGATCATGCTCATATGCTCGCGCACCGAGAGTTCCTCGCGCGAAATCTTGTGATGCTGCACGAGTTTGGCACGCTTTAACACATCCGCCCACGCGGCCCGGAGATCGTCGGTGGCCACGTCCGGAAAGCGCGGTGCGATGCTCTGCTCGATGTAGACCTCGGCGCGCAGGAAGTCGCGCCCGAGTTGCGGCAGTTGGTCGAGCCGCCGCGCCGCGAGCTTCATACGCTCGTACTCGAGCAAGCGCCGCACGAGCTCGGCGCGCGGATCCTCGGCCTCTTCACCCGTATCGGCCTTCTTCACCGGCAGCAACATGCGCGATTTGATCTCGATCAGCATCGCGGCCATCAACAGGTATTCCGATGCGAGCTCGAGATTGGTCTCGCGCAGTTGCTCCACGTAGCCGAGATACTGTGCCGTGACGTCCGCCATGGGGATGTCGAGCACGTTGAAGTTCTGCTTACGAATGAGATAGAGCAGCAGATCGAGCGGCCCTTCGAACGTCTCGAGAAACACCTCGAGTGCGTCGGGCGGGATGTAGAGATCCTGCGGCAGCTTGAACAGCGGCTCGCCATATAGACGCGCGAACGCAATGCCGTCGACGATATCGGGCGTCGTATCGAGCACGGGCGCGGTCAGCGCCGCGTCGGGCGCCTGCCCGCGGCGCCCTTCCTCGGCGGCGGTCACGTTCAGAAGTTCTGGTAGTAGACGTAGGGCGTTTGATCTACGCGCGCTTGCTGCTGGGTCGAGCGCTCTTCGAGGTCGATGGGCTGCTTGTCCCAGAGCAGCGCACGGCCGCGGCGCTGTTCGTCTTCGAGCGTCGGCTTTTGCTGTTTCAGTTGATTGATGAACTGCGTGATGTCCGATTGATACAGCATGATTCGATCATCCTAGAATTGGGGACATAGCGGCAATGTCGCCGCGTTCGGGCAAAGCTGGATTTTACCGCATGCGGTCGGCCGCGGAACATCGGCAGGTGCGCAGCGTCGAAAGGCGGCGCGTGTGGCGCATGCTCGCGGCGCGCTCGAGGGCCGTTGCGCGAGGCGAGATGCGTCGCGATGCGGCGGGTCGGGCGGATTCGGGGGCGTTTCTCGGGTCGATGCGCACCCGTTATGGTCAAATGATCGCTTTCGTCGAAACAGCCGCTGGGCGGTCCGCCACCGGCAGTCCCAGGGCGTCTGGCGCACACGCGCAGAGGCGCAAACCGGCGCGCGTCGATAGAGGAGAGGGTATTTGCGCGAAGTCGTGATCGATTCGTCAAGCGCTGGCGTCGGCCCCCGCCGCGAACCGGTGGCGTCACGGCCTCGGTGGCGGCCGCTCGCGCTGGGCGCGCTGTTTGCCGTGCTGTGTGCGCCCGCCGTGGCCCAATACGACGTGACCATCGATGCGCCGCGCGACATGCGCAAGCTCCTCAAAAAACATCTCGACTTGGCCCGCTTCGCGTCGCGCGAGGACGTGACCGACGATCAATTCGACTTTCTAGTGACCGCCACGCCGCAGCAGGTGCGCGACCTGGCCGCGACGGACGGCTATTTTTCGCCGGTCGTGCGCACCGACGTACGCACCGGCGATAAGGGCAAGAAAGACGTCACCGTGCACGTGGAGCCGGGGCCGCGCACGGCGGTTTCCTCGGTGCAGCTTACGTTCCACGGCCCGGTGCTCGACGAAGCGCCCGCGCGCGAGCGCGCGACGCGCTTCGCGTTTTCGCTGCATCCCGGTGATCCCTTCACGGAATCGGGGTGGACGGATGCCAAGGACGCCGCGCTCAAGGCACTGCAGGCGCATCGCTATCTTGGCGCCAAAATTGCGCAATCGCAGGCGCGCATCGATCCGCGCGCGCGCGAGGCCGCGCTCTCGGTCGCATTCGACAGCGGCCCGACCTTCACCCTGGGCCCGCTGGACGTGTCGGGCGTGCGCCGCTACCCGGGCCGCATCGTCACCAACGTGAATCCGCTGGCGGTCGGGGAAGTCTACGATGCGGACCGCATCGCCGAGCTGCAGCGGCAGTTGCAGAACACGCCTTACTACGCGAGCGTCGCCATCGACGTGGACAGCGACGTGACGAAGCCCAACGAGACGCCGATCCACGTGAAGGTGAGCGAATACCCGTACCACAACGTGCGCGGTGGCGTGGGCTATGCGACGGACACGGGGGCGCACGTGCAAGGCTCCTACACGTACCTCAATACGTTTGGCGCCGCTTGGCCGTTCTCGGTCCAAGGCCGGCTCGATCAGATTCAGCAGTACGGCCAAATTCAACTGGCGATGCCCCCGGGCCCGCGCGGCTGGACCAACGCAGCGCTCGCGTCGTACACGAACACGCAAGTGTCGGGCACGCGCATCTATAGCGCGCGGGCCGGCGTGCAGCGCACGCGCACGGCGCAGTTCATCGATTATGCATACTCGATTCAGTACTACGCCGATCGGCTCGATCAGAATGTGGGCAGCCCGACGACAAGCCATGCGCTCGTGCCGCAGTGGTCGTGGACCCGCCGCAACGTCGACGATCCGCTGTTTCCGCGCAAGGGCAATCTGCTGCACGTTGAAGCCGGCTTCGCCGTGAAGGGCTTCGCGACGGACCAGACCTTCGGACGGGGTTATGCGCGCGCGGCGCAATACGTTCCGCTGTTCAAGCGCGATTTGTTCCTCGTGCGCGCCGAGTTGGGCGGGGTGTTGACGAGCGGCAGTTCGAGCGGTATTCCAGCGTCGCTGCTGTTTCGCGCCGGCGGCTCCAATTCCGTGCGCGGCTACGGCTTTCAAAGCATCGGCAATACCGTCGACGGCTCGGTGCTGCCGACCAAATATCTCGTCACGGCCACGGCTGAGTACCAGCACTGGTTTACGCACGATTGGGGCGCAGCCGTGTTCTACGACATCGGCGCGGCGACGGACACGTGGGGCGAGCGCATTTTCTATCCGGGCGTGGGCGTCGGTGCGCGCTGGCGCAGTCCCGTCGGCCCGATCAACGTGGATGTGGCGTACGGCCTCCGTAATCGCAGCGTGCGACCGTATCTGACGCTCGGCATTGCTTTTTGAACGATCGAACCGCATGGAAATGCTCCTACGATGACGCAGGATTCGCCACCTCCCCCATCGCCGCCGCCTTCGTCGTCGCACGACGCCGCTGGTTCCGGTGGGGGCGTTTCCGGGCCGCTTGGCTCGGGCGGAGTGGGCACGCCCGGTGGGCCGCAGGAGCCGCCCGACGGGCCGCGACGCAAACCTCGCGGCCGGCGGCGGCTCGCATGGGCGATGCTCGCCGTTGTGCTTGCGTTCTTCTTCGCCGCCGCCGCGCTTTATTGGACGGTCACGACCGAGGCCGGTGCGCGGCTCGCCTGGCGGACGGCCGTCGCGGTCACGGGCGCGCGGCTGTCGGGTACCTTGGAAGGCGGCACCCTCGCGCGCGGCATCGCGCTGGCCGGATTGCGCTGGCACGAGCGTGCGAGCCCGACCGGCGGCCCGCCCACGGATATCCGCATCGATCGTCTATCCGGCCGTTGGGGATTGACGCGCTCGCCTTGGCGGCTGACGGTCGACGCCCTAAATGCCGGCACGATCGACGCGCGGCTCGCGCCGTCGACGAGCAGCGCGCCGATGCCACTGCCCGCCGATCTGCGCTTGCCGATCGAACTCGATTTGCGCGCGCTGACGGTGGACAAGCTGCGCATGCACAGCGGTGGCAAGACGACGGAGATCGACCGGTTGCGTGCCCATGGGCGCAGCGACGGCCGGCATCATGTGCTGTCGATCGATGGACTCGAGACGACCTACGGCACGCTTGCAGCCCAATTCTCGCTCGACGGCGTGCGGCCGTTTGCGCTGACGGGCGGCGTGTCGGCGTCCGGTACGCTCGCGGGTGCCCCGGCGCAACTGCAAGCGAAACTATCGGGTACGCTCGAGTCGCTCATTGCCGATGTCACGGCTAACGGCATGAAGCTGGCCGGCCGCGCTTCAATCGAGGCGATGCCTTTCGCGGCCGTGCCGCTCAAGCGGGCGACGATCGCGTTCGACCATGTCGACCCGCGGGCCGTCAGTGCCGGTGCGCCGCAGGCCGACTTGTCGATCACGGCTACCCTCGCACCGGTGCCGGGCGCCGGCCCGCTCGTCGTCGCCGGGCCTGTCGCGATCCTCAATGCTGCGCCGGGGCCGCTCGGCGAACAGCGTTTGCCGGTTGTCGAGGCCCGCGCGGACGTACGGTTGGACGAACACGCGCAGCGCCTCGATCATCTTCGGGTGCGACTCGTTCGCGATGCCATGTTGACGGGAAGCGGCACGTTCGCGCGCGGGCAAGGCCGCTTGAACTTGACGGCCAGCGGCCTCGACTTGCAGACCCTGACGCCGTATGTGCGGCCGACGGCGTTTTCGGGGCCGATCGGCATCGTTCTGGAGCCTGCATCGCAATCGGTATCGCTCGATCTGAGCGACCAACGGGCGCGGCTGCGCGCGCGAGCACATGTTGCGCTCGCGCCTGACCGTGTAACGCTGCAGGACGTGCGGATCGACGCGGGCGACGGGCGGTTGCAATTGAAGGGCTCTCTCGAGCGCGATGCGCGCGAACGATACGACCTGAGCGCGACGCTGACGGACTTCGACCCGCGGCTTGTCGTGGCCGCGGAACTGCCGACCGCACAGGCCGCGGGGTCGAAGGTCCGACCTGCTCAGTCTGCCGGTGGGCGAACCGCCCAAACTGCCCGGACCGCGCGCGAGCGCACCCGCGTGAAGACGAAACTCCCCGACGCGCGCGTGACGGGTCGTTTCAGCGCGGTAGGCGCGTTCGCCCCCTCGCTGTCGACGACATTGCGCTTCGAACTGGGTGACAGCGTGTACGACGGTTTCCCGCTGACGGGCAACGGCACGATAGCGCTGGCCGGCTCACGGTTGTTGCCGAGTCATGCCACGCTGTCGGTCGCGGGCAACGATGTCGAGCTGGACGGCAGCTTCGGCGCGAGCGGAGATCGCCTGCGCTTTCACATCGACGCACCGCGCCTCGACCGGCTTGGCTTCGGTATCGCAGGGGCCGTCGTAGCGGACGGTGACTTGACGGGTTCGCTCGCGCATCCGGACGTGACGTTGCGCTACGACGCCCATGGCGTCGCCGTCGGCGAGACGCGCATCGGCACGGCGACGGGCAGCGCCCGCATTCGCGATGGCGTGACGGGCGCGCTGGAACTGTCCACCGATGCACGCAACGTGCACGCGGGCCCCATCGATTTCGCGACGCTGACGGCCCACGTCACGGGCACGCGCGGCAAGCACGCGTTCGACGCGCAAGCGAAGGGCACGGTGTCCGGGCGTGCCGTCGAGATGGCGCTGGCAGGCTCGGGCGCGCTGTCCGACACGCGCGAAGGACCCCGCTGGGACGGCGTGCTCGTGCGCTTGACGAATCGCGGCATGCCGGCGCTCGAGCTGCAAGCGCCGCTCACGCTATCGGCCGCGCCCGAGCGCTTGACGCTCGGCCCGACGCGCCTTGCCGTGGAGGGCGCCGCTATCGATCTGAAGTCGTTCGTCTACGATCACGGCGCCGTCAGCTCGGCCGGCAGCGCGTCGAATCTGTCGGTAGGCCGGCTCATCGCCATTCAGCAGAGGTTGACGGGCACGCCCTCGCGCCTATCCAGCGATCTGGTACTCGCGGCCGACTGGGACTTCGCGGTGGGCCGCACGGCGAGCGGCTATGCACGGATCGAGCGCCGCAGCGGCGATGCGACGCTCGCTACCGGCTACGGGGTGTCGGCGTTCGGGATTACGGCGCTGTCCTTGCGGGCCGAGGCGCAGGGCGGCCGGCGATTGACCGTCAGCGCGCATGCAGCGGCGAGCCGCGTCGGTCAGCTCGATGCCGACGTAAGCGCGGCGCTCACCCCCGATGCGGCGCGCGCGGGTCTCGTCGGCCTTGCGCCCGATGCACCGCTTGCCGGCAAGGTGGCCTTCGACGTGCCCGCCCTCAAGACCACCGGCGGGCTATTCGGCCCCAGCTATGTGCTTGACGGGCATCTTGCGCTCAATCTTGCCGTTGCCGGCACACGGGCGAAGCCAACGGTCTCGGGCGCCCTGATTGGCGACGGTTTGTCCGCGACGCTCGTCAACCAAGGGGTTCAGCTCAAGGATGGCGTGGTGCATGTCGCGCTGACCGAGAACCTCGTGGACCTGCAGCGCGTCGAGTTCCACGGCGGCGACGGCATCGTGCGGGCGACGGGGCAGATCCGACTCGATCGCGCCGAACCCGACCTGACGGCGCATATCGAGGCGGACAAGCTCGAACTGTTTGCGGCACCCGATCGGCAGCTCTCGCTGTCGGGCAGCGCGACGATGGCGAACGGCGGCGCAGGTGGAGGGCTCGACATCGACGGCAAGTTTACCGTCGACCACGCGCGGTTCGACCTGCCCGAGCAGCCGGCACCGCGCTTGTCCGACGACGTGGTCATCGTTCGCGACGGCTCGCTCGTGCGCGGCGCGCCGCCTAAAGCGACCGACACGACGAACAAGCCGGTCGGCCGTTTCGCGCCGCGCGCGAACGTCGACATCAGTCTCGGCAACGACTTCCGCTTCCGCGGCCAAGGCGCGGATCTCGGCCTGCGCGGCACGGTCACGGCGCTGTCCGCGCCCAACCAGCCGCTGCGCGCGATCGGCAACGTGCGCGTGACGGAGGGCTCGACCTATACGACGTTCGGCCGCAAGCTCGCGATCGAGAACGGCTACTTCACGTTCAACGGGCCCGTGGCGAACCCCGGCATCAATATTCTCGCCATGCGCCGCAATCAGGAAGTGGAAGCCGGCGTTCAGGTGACGGGCACGGTTCGCGCGCCCGTCGTCAAGCTCGTGTCGGAGCCGAACGTGGCGGATAACGAAAAGCTGTCGTGGCTGCTGTTCGGCCATGGCACGGATCAGGGCAACAATCTCGGCCAGCAAAGCTCGATGACGACCGCGCTCGCGCTGCTCGGCAGCGCGACGGGCAAGCGGGTTGCACAGACGTTCGGGCTCGACGAGTTTTCGGTGGGACGCAGCGAAGTGGGGCTGACCGATTCGCAGGTGGTCATGCTGTCGAAGGCGATCAACGAGCGGCTCGTGCTCGGCTACGAGCAGGGGCTGCAATCGGCGAGCAACGCGTTCAAAGCGACGGTGAACCTATCGCGCTTCTGGTCGATCGCGCTCTATACGGGCACGTTCCAGGGCGTCGACATCAACTTCACGCGCCGCTTCGACGGATGGCGCGGACGGCATTAAGCCAAGCGTGCGGCAGGGGCACAGCGGCTCGGCCCCGGGCTGCCGCCTGCCGAGGGTCGCCCGTTGGGCCCGTCGGCGGCTTGCCTTCGTGTGCTGCCGCAGCGGCGCGTCAGCGCACACGCATGCCGGGCTTGGCACCGCTGTGCGGCTCGAGGATGTAAAGGCCGGGTTCGGCCTTCTCGTCGGCGCTCGACGCGGCGAGCACCATCCCTTCGGACAGGCCGAACTTCATCTTGCGTGGCGCCAGATTGGCCACCATCACAGTGAGCTTGCCGATCAGATCCTCGGGCCGGTAGGCGGACTTGATGCCCGAGAAAACGTTGCGCGTTTTCTCCTCGCCGACGTCGAGCGTGAGCGCAAGTAGCTTATCCGAGCCTTCGACGGCCTTGCAGTCGACGATCAGCGCCACACGCAGATCGATCTTGGCGAAATCGTCGATGGAGATCGTTTCGCTCTGCTGTGCGGTGTCCATGGCCGCAGCCGTCGGGGCCTGCTGACTGCCTTTGCTCTTGCTCTTGCTGGCCGCGGCCGATGCCGCCGCCGCCGCTACGGCGCCGGTCTCCGTCGGCAGCAGCGAGTTGCGGTTGGCCGCGATCAGCGCTGCGATCTGCTTGGGATCGATGCGTGTCATCAAGTGCTGGTAGGCCCGGATGGGGCGCGCGGACGAGAGCGGCGTGCCGGCGTCGGCCCAGACGAGCGGGCCGATGCCGAGGAACGTTTCGACCTTGGCTGCCAGCTCGGGCAGCACGGGCTTGAGCGCGAGCGTCAGCAGGCGGAACGCCTCGAGGCTGACGCTGACCGTCTCGTGCAGAAGGGGAGCGTTGGCCGGATCCTTCGCTTGATCCCACGGCTTGGCCGAATCGACGAAGGCGTTGACGGTATCGGCAAGCTCCATCGTTTGGCGCACGGCGCGACTGTACTCGCGCGCTTCGTAGTGCTCGGCGATTTGGGCGATCGCCGCGCGCAGCGTGACGAGCAGCGGATGGTGCATGGCGCTCTCTTGCACGCGTCCGTCGAAGCGCTTGCTGAGGAAGCCGGCGGCGCGGCTCGCGATGTTGACGTACTTGCCGACGACATCGCTATTCACGCGCGCCTGGAAATCCTCGAGATTCAAATCGAGGTCTTCCATCGTCGCGTTCAGCTTGGCGGCAAAGTAGTAGCGCAGCCATTCGGGGTTCAGGCCTGCTTCGATGAAGCTGCTTGCGGTGATGAAGGTGCCGCGCGACTTCGACATCTTCGCGCCGTCGACCGTCAAGAAACCGTGGGCGAACACATTCGTCGGCGTGCGATAGCCCGCGAATTCGAGCATCGCCGGCCAAAACAGCGTGTGGAAATACAGGATGTCCTTGCCGATGAAGTGATATTGCTCGGCGGTCGAGCCGGGCTTGATCCAGTCTTCGAAATTCAGACCGCGCTCGGCCGCGAGGTGCATGAAGCTCGCGTAATAGCCGACCGGCGCGTCGAGCCATACGTAAAAATATTTCCCGGGCGCGCCGGGAATCTCGAACCCGAAATACGGCGCATCGCGCGAGATGTCCCAATCGCCGAGCTTGGCCTCGCCCGCTTCGCCGAGCCATTCGCGCATTTTGTTCGTCGCCTCGGGCTGCGCGAGGCCGCTCACCCATCCGCGCAGGAAGTTCTCGCAGCGTGTATCGGAGAGCCGGAAAAAGTAGTGCGTCGACTTGCGCCGCACCGGCGTCGCCCCCGAAATGGCCGAGTAGGGGTTGACGAGATCGGTCGGCTGGTAGGTCGAACCGCAGACTTCGCAGCTGTCGCCGTATTGATCCTTGGCCCCGCACTTGGGGCATTCGCCCTTGATGAAGCGGTCCGGCAGGAACATTTCCTTGACGGGGTCGTACGCCTGCTCGATCTCGCGCGCGTCGATGAAGCCGGCTTGCTGCAGCTTGCCGTAGATCGTTTCGCAGAGCGCGCGGTTCTCCTCGGAATCGGTCGAGTAGTAGTGGTCGAACGCGATATGAAAGGCATCGAAGTCGCGCTTGTGTTCGGTCCAGACGCGCTCGATCAGCGCCTTGGGCGTGATCCCTTCCTTTTCGGCGCTCAGCATAATGGGCGTGCCGTGCGTGTCGTCGGCGCCGACGTAATAGACCTCGTGGCCATGCATTCGCAGCGCGCGCGTCCAGATGTCCGTCTGGATGTACTCGACCAAATGGCCGAGGTGGATCTGTCCGTTCGCGTAGGGCAAAGCGGACGTCACGAGAATGCGGCGGCGGGCGGCGCCCGCGCCGGCTTGCGCGGCGGAATGAGGGGCGGATACGGTCATAAGCGTAGAGAACGAGGGACTGCTTGAGGGAAAGCGACGATTCTAGCAGGCACGGGTCTGCCGACGGGAGGGAACGGCACGAGGCCAGGGCAGGCGGCGGCAAGCGGCGGCAAGCGGCAAAAAAAAACCGGGGCGTTCGGCCCCGGAGCAACAACGACAAGAGGAGAATGGTGACGCAGCGGCGCTTGCCAGCCACGTACCAAACATACAGACATGCGAAAAGCCGGCGAGTTCGAAAAATTTTTCGAATCGTTTACCGGCGCCTTCTAGGCGGCTTCCGTCGCTGTTTTCAGGCCGCAGCGGCGCCGGGCGCCGGGCCCCCGACCGCTCAGGCTCGCGTCAACGGCCGGGGCGCCGAGGGGCTCCCTGTCTGGCTTACTGGTAGCGCGGTTGCTGCCCCGGCTGTGCCGTCGCGCGCAGATAGATTTCCACGCGGCGGTTTTGCGCCCGGCCCGCTTCCGTATTGTTGTCGGCGACGGGGCTGCTGGGCCCGTAACCTGTCGCTGCAAGCCGGTTCGGGGCGACGCCGTGCTGGCTCAAATAGGTTGCGACGCTTTGCGCCCGGTTTTGCGACAGCGTTTGATTCAATTGCGCGCTGCCGGTGCTGTCCGTGTAGCCACGTACGTCGGCAACGAGCTCCGGATGCTGCTGCATTTGCGTCGACAGCTCGTTGAGCGTCGGATAGAGCGCGGGGTTGATCTGGTAGCTATTGGTTGCGAACGTCACATTGCTCGGGATGTTCAGCTTGAGCGAGCCGTCCGGCTGCTCGCTCACTTGGGTCCCGGTGCCCTTGGAGGCGCCCGACAATTTATTGCGGATTGTCTGCCAGTTGTAGCCCGTGACGCCGCCGGCCAGTGCTCCGACCCCTGCGCCGATTGCCGCACCCTTGCCGCCGCCGGCCAATGCGCCGATCCCGGCGCCCAGCGCGGCGCCGATGCCCGTGCCCGCGGCCGTGTTGCTCTGTTGCGGCGTCGCGCAGCCCCCGAGGAGCGCGCCGGCCACGGCGAAAACGGTGAGACGAGTGGCGATTCTTGCATTCATGTTCATGTCCTCTCTGGAAAATCAGTTGCTCGCGCGGCTCGCGCGATACTGCCTACGCCGGCTAGGCCGGACGGCGCGTTGGTCAGGCAGGCAGCGGCGCACACTGCCGCTAGCTACTACAATAGCGTTTGTGGGCCGGCATGCGGCCCTTTCTCCGCTTACCGCTGCGCGAAGTTGCCCGGCAACTCGACTTTTGGCAATGGCACGCAACACTTTCTTTCAACTTTTTGCGATGCGGCAACGTTTCCGGCGCGCGTCGCTCGTCGGCACCCGCCTGCCGCACGCTTTCTCCACTCGGAGTGCAATCGATGAGCATTGATCGGGCCTTGGTCGACGCCGCCCTGGCGGCCGTCGCCGATCCCATTACGGGCAAGCCGTTCGCGGCCGGCAAAGGCGTCAAGAATGTCCGCGTCGAAGGCGCCGCCGTCAGCGTGGACATTGTGCTCGGCTATCCGGCCAAGAGCCAATTCGAGCGCCTGCGCGCCGTTGTCGAGCAAGCGCTGTTGAACGTGCCGGGCGTGGAAAGGGCGGATGTGGCCGTGTCGCAGTCGATCGTCGCCCACAGCGTGCAGCCCGGCGTGAAGCTTCTGCCGAAGGTCAAGAATATCGTGGCCGTGGCCTCGGGCAAGGGCGGCGTCGGCAAGAGTACGACGGCCGTCAACCTCGCCCTCGCGCTCGCAAGCGAAGGCGCGGCCGTCGGCCTGCTCGATGCCGACATCTACGGTCCGTCGTTGCCCATGATGCTCGGCATCGAGGGCCGTCCCGAATCGCCCGACGGCCAGTCGATGAATCCGATGATCGGCCACGGCATCGAGGCCAATTCGATCGGTTTTCTGGTCGACCAGGACAACCCGATGGTATGGCGCGGGCCGATGGCGACATCGGCGCTCGAACAACTGCTGAGGCAGACGAACTGGGGCGAACTCGACTACCTGATCGTCGACATGCCGCCCGGCACGGGCGACATTCAACTCACGCTCGCGCAGCGCGTGCCCGTGACCGGCGCCGTCATCGTGACGACGCCGCAGGACATCGCGCTCATCGACGCCAAGAAGGGGCTCAAGATGTTCGAGAAGGTCGGCGTGCCGATCCTCGGGCTCGTCGAAAACATGAGCATCCACATCTGCTCGAACTGCGGCCACGCGGAACCCATCTTCGGCGCGGGCGGGGCAGAACGCATGGCCAAGGATTACGGCGTCGAGGTGCTCGGCAGCCTGCCGCTCGACATCGGTATTCGCGAGCAGGCCGACCGGGGGCACCCGACCGTGGCGGCCGACCCGCAAGGGCACATCGCCGAGACGTATCGCGCCATCGCGCGCAAGGTCGCAATTCGGATCGCCGAGCGCGCCCGCGACATGAGCGCGAAGTTCCCGACGATCGTCGTCCAAAATACGTAGCGCGTTGACCCGCGCTCTCCTCCCAGGTCGCCGCCGCGCGTGCCGGACTGGCCGCACGGCCCCGATTGTGCTTGTGCCATGCGTGTCGCGGTATCATGTCGCCTTCGCTTGAGTCGGGCTCGGCGGCGCGGGGCGCCGTGCGCCTGCATGAGGATCGCATGAGAGAACGAACCGGCGGGCGGGGCGCCCGCCGCCAGCGTGTCGTTGCCCTCGCCAGCATATTGCTGGCGGGGAGCGTCGCGCTGGGCGGCTGCGCCGCCTTCTTCGGCCCGCACGAGAAACGCGCGGACGCGCAGGTGCTGCCCACCGTCGGCAATACGACGCGCGGCGCCGTCACGTTCATCGAACGCTCGGACGGCGTGCAGGTGACCTACAATCTGGCCGGTTTGCCGCCCAATAGCGATCACGCGCTGCAGGTGCACGAGCGGGGCGACTGCAACGCGGGCGACGGCTCGAGCGCGGGCGCGGTGTTCGCGCCGGCGGCCGATCGGCTCAAGAGCGGCGCGCGGCGAGCGGGCGAGCTCGGCAATATCCATGCGGATGCGACGGGCGTGGCGGCGGGCTTCATCGTCGCGCCCGACGTGGCGCTCGACGGCGTGCGCTCGGTCGTCGGCCGTTCGGTGCTGATCGCGCGCGAGCCGAGCGATCCGGCCTTTCTCGATCACAGTGTCGGCCCGGCCATCGCCTGCGGCGTGATCCGGCAGTAAATCCGCCTTTTTAGCGTCTTTTTATGACCATTAAATCCGACAAGTGGATTCGGCGCATGGCCGAGCAGCACAATATGATCGAGCCGTTCGTGCCCGGTCAGATGCGCACCGGCGACGACGGCCGCAAGATCGTCAGCTACGGGACATCGAGCTACGGCTACGACATTCGCTGCGCCGACGAATTCAAGATCTTCACGAATATCAATTCGACGATCGTCGATCCGAAGAACTTCGACGAAAAATCGTTCGTCGATTTCAAGGGCGATGTCTGCATCATCCCGCCCAATTCGTTTGCGCTCGCGCGCACGGTCGAGTATTTCCGCATTCCGCGCAACGTCTTGACGGTCTGCCTCGGCAAGTCGACGTACGCGCGCTGCGGGATCATCGTCAACGTGACGCCGTTCGAGCCCGAGTGGGAGGGCTATGTCACGCTCGAATTTTCGAATACGACGCCGCTGCCGGCCAAGATTTACGCGAACGAAGGCGTCGCCCAGGTGCTGTTTTTCGAGAGCGACGAGGTCTGCGAGGTGTCGTACGCCGATCGAGGCGGCAAGTACCAAGGGCAGCACGGCGTGACGCTGCCGAGGGCGTAGTGCCCGGCGGTCGCCGTGATACAACGGACGCGTAACGCGTAGACACTGAGAAGTTCAAACGGCCGCTGGCATGAGGGATGCGATGACCCCATGCCCGCGGTCGTGGCTTTTGGAGAGATTCGTCCATGAAGTTTCGTTTCCCCGTCGTCATCATCGACGAAGATTTTCGCTCCGAGAACATCTCGGGATCGGGCATTCGCGCGCTTGCCGAAGCGATCGAGGGCGAGGGCGTCGAAGTGCTCGGGTTGACGAGCTACGGCGATCTGACCTCGTTCGCGCAGCAGTCGAGCCGCGCGTCGTGTTTCATCCTGTCGATCGACGACGACGAGCTCATGCTCGGCGAGACCGGGCCTGACGGGGAACTGCCGGAACTGGCGACGGCCATTCTCGAGCTGCGCGCGTTCGTTGCCGAAGTGCGCCGGCGCAACGCCGACATTCCGATCTTCCTCTATGGCGAGACACGCACGTCGCGCCATCTGCCGAACGACATCCTGCGCGAGCTGCACGGCTTCATCCATATGTTCGAGGACACGCCCGAGTTCGTCGCACGACACATCGTGCGCGAGGCGAAGGTCTACCTCGACTCGCTCTCGCCGCCGTTCTTCAAGGAACTCGTCAAGTACGCCGACGAGGGGTCGTACTCGTGGCACTGTCCCGGTCATTCGGGCGGCGTCGCATTCCTCAAGAGCCCGCTCGGGCAGATGTTCCATCAGTTTTTCGGCGAGAACATGCTGCGCGCCGACGTTTGCAACGCCGTCGACGAGCTCGGTCAGCTGCTCGATCACATCGGCCCGGTGGCCGCCTCCGAGCGCAATGCCGCGCGCATCTTCAATGCCGATCATTTGTTCTTCGTGACGAACGGCACCTCGACGTCGAACAAGATCGTGTGGCATGCAACGGTTGCGCCGGGCGACATCGTCGTCGTGGACCGCAACTGCCATAAATCGATCCTGCATGCGATCACGATGACGGGCGCGATCCCGGTATTCCTTACGCCGACGCGCAACAACTTCGGCATCATCGGCCCGATCCCGCGCGATGAGTTCAAGCCGGAGAATATCCGCAAGAAGATCCTGGCGAACCCGTTTGCGCGCGAGGCGCTGCAAAAGAATCCGGACTTGAAGCCGCGCATTCTGACGATCACGCAAAGTACATACGACGGTGTCGTCTATAACGTCGAGATGATCAAGGAACTGCTGGGCGATTTCCTCGATACGCTGCATTTCGACGAAGCGTGGCTGCCGCACGCCGAATTCCATCCGTTCTATCGCGACATGCATGCGATCGGCGCAGGGCGTCCGCGTACGGGCGCACTTGTCTTTGCCACGCATTCGACGCATAAACTGCTCGCCGGAATTTCGCAGGCCTCGCAGATCGTCGTGCAGGATTCCGAGCATGGCGTGTTCGATCGACATCGTTTCAACGAGGCGTATCTGATGCATACGTCGACGAGCCCGCAGTACGCGATCATCGCGTCGTGCGACGTCGCCGCGGCGATGATGGAACCGCCGGGCGGCACGGCGCTCGTCGAAGAGTCGATTGCCGAAGCGCTCGACTTCCGCCGCGCGATGCGCAAGGTCGACGCCGAATACGGCGACGACTGGTTCTTCCGCGTCTGGGGCCCCGATGCGCTTGCGGACGAAGGTATCGGCTCGCGCGACGACTGGATCCTGCGCGCCGAGGATCAATGGCACGGCTTCGGGCCGCTCGCCGACGGCTTCAACATGCTCGATCCGATCAAGGCGACGATCGTCACGCCGGGGCTCGACATGGCCGGCGACTTCGGCGAAAGCGGGATTCCGGCCGCGATCGTGACGAAGTACCTGTCCGAGCACGGCATCATCGTCGAAAAGACCGGCCTTTATTCGTTCTTCATCATGTTCACGATCGGCATCACGAAGGGCCGATGGAACTCGATGGTGACCGAGCTGCAGCAGTTCAAAGACGATTACGATACGAACCAGCCGCTGTGGCGCGTGCTGCCCGAGTTCGTCGCGCAGCATCCGGCCTATGAGCGCATGGGCCTGCGCGATCTGTGCCAGGCCATCCACAGCGTCTACCGCGCGAACGATATCGCCCGGCTGACGACGGAGATGTACTTGTCGAACATGGAGCCCGCGATGAAGCCGTCCGAGGCATTCGCGAAGCTCGCGCACCGCGAGATCGATCGCGTGCCGATCGACGAGCTCGAGGGACGTGTGACGAGCATCCTGCTCACGCCGTATCCGCCGGGCATTCCGCTATTGATTCCGGGCGAGCGCTTCAACAAGACGATCGTCAACTATCTGCGGTTTGCGCGCGAATTCAATGAGCGCTTCCCCGGGTTCTCGACGGATATTCATGGGCTCGTGGCGGACACGGCGGGCGGGCGTACCGAATATTTCGTCGACTGCGTGCGTCTTTGACGATGGCGCGCCTCATGACACGCTTCGGCGCGCGGGACATGCCTGCGATGCGAACCCTATTCGCCGCACGGCCGGGATGCGCTTGGGTTGCGGCTTGTCTCGCAATAGCGCTGTCGACTGCCCCGGTCGCGGCTCGTGCCGAAGCCGCTCGAGCCGATCCGATCGATACGACGATGCAAAACTGCTTCGCTCGGGCTGACCGCTCGACGACAGCCGGGCAAGTTCAATGCATCGACGCTGCGCGCAATGCGTGGCAGGCGGCGATCGACGCGGCGATGCAGGCGATCGCGGCCAATGCGCCCGCCGCCGATCGGCGCGGGTGGGACGAAAGCCAGCGCCGCTGGCTTGCCTGGCGTAAGGACGAGGCGCTGCTCGTGCATGCTGTTTTTGAAACGACGCGCGGCAGCGCCTATTCGATCACGCAAGCGAACGTGTTGCTGCAGTCGGTGCGAGATCGGGCGCTTGCGGTGCGGCATACGGCGTCGCGGTTTGCCCCGCCCCCGCCCCCGCCCGCGCCCGCATCGGCGGGCTCGGGCGCGTCCGAATCGGTGCCGGCTTCCGGTGCGGGCCGACGCGGCGGGGCGGGTGACCCGGGTCCCGTCGCTGCTGCTGCGAGCGCTTCGGCCGCGCCGGCGATGCGAGTTCCCAGTGACGATGCCCGTGCGCACAACCGGCGCGTGCGCCCGTGTACGGACGATGCGACGTGCGAGCACGCACAGTTCGATTTACGGCGGTATACGCGCGCGCTGCGCGTTAAGCTGCCTGCCCGCGCGCGTCCGATACTGGCCCGTGCGCAGCGTGCATGGTCGGCCTATTTCGACGCCACTTCGCCGCTTGGCACGGAAGCCGAACGTGCCGATTTGATCGGCGAACGCGTGGCGACGATCAAACGTTTATCGGAGACCGTCGGCAACGATTGAGCGGGCGATCGGGCGGGCTTTGCGGTGTGCCGCTTGTGCCGGTTACGCCGGTTACGCCGCTCGCGCCGCATGCCTGATGGGCCCCGCCCGCTCGACGTGCCCGGCATCGCTTTACAGTGTCTTGCGTGCCGCCTGCGCCGCCGCGCGCACCTGCTCGGGCGCTGTGCCCCCGGCATGATTGCGGCTCGCCACCGATCCTTCGAGCGTTAGATAGCCGAATACGTCTTCGCCGATCAGATGGGCCACGTTCGGTAGATCGCGGCGCATTTCGTCGAGCGTGAGATCGGCTAGATCGCAGCCGCGATCCACGCAGATACGTACCGCGAGCGCCACCGCTTCGTGAGCGTCGCGGAACGGCAGGCCGCGTTTGACGAGGTAATCGGCCAGGTCCGTCGCCGTCGAGAATCCTTGCAGCGCGGCCGCTCGCATCGCCTCGGGCTTGACCGTGATGCCGGCAACCATTTCTGCGAAGATGCGCAGGGTGTCGGCAACCGTATCGACCGTATCGAACAGCGGCTCTTTATCTTCCTGGTTGTCCTTGTTGTAGGCGAGCGGTTGGCCCTTCATCAGGGTCAGCAGCGCCATCAAGTGGCCGTTCACGCGGCCGGTCTTGCCGCGCGCGAGCTCGGGCACGTCGGGATTTTTCTTCTGCGGCATGATCGACGAGCCTGTGCAGAAGCGATCGGCCAGATCGATGAAGCCCACGCGCGGGCTCATCCATAGCACGAGCTCTTCCGAGAAACGCGAAACGTGCGTCATGACGAGCGCGGCAGCCGCCGTGAATTCGATTGCGAAATCGCGGTCGGAGACGGCATCGAGCGAGTTCGCGCAAATGCCGTCGAAGCCGAGCGTCTTCGCCACCGCATGGCGATCGATCGGATAGCTCGTGCCCGCCAGCGCCGCCGCGCCGAGCGGCAGACGGTTCACGCGTGCACGGCAATCGCGCATGCGTTCGCCGTCGCGGCCGAACATTTCGACATAAGCGAGCAGATGATGGCCGAACGTGACCGGCTGCGCGACTTGCAAGTGCGTGAAACCCGGCATGATCGTTTCAGCGTGGTGCTCGGCGAGGTCGATCAGAGCCGTGCGCAAATCCTTGATGAGGCCGCCGATGCGGTCGATCTCGCCGCGCAGCCAGAGGCGAATATCGGTGGCGACTTGATCGTTGCGCGAGCGGCCTGTGTGCAGCCGTTTGCCGGCGTCGCCGATGAGCGCGGTCAGGCGCGCTTCGATGTTCAAGTGGACGTCTTCTAGATCGAGTTGCCATTCGAACTCGCCGCGCTCGATCTCACCTTTTATCTGGGCCATGCCGCGCTCGATTGCGGACAGATCGTCAGTACCGATGATCTTTTGCGCCGCCAGCATCTTCGCGTGCGCGAGCGAGCCTTCGATGTCGACGAATGCCATGCGCTTGTCGAAGAACACCGACGACGTGTAGCGCTTGACGAGCTCGGACATCGGCTCCGAGAAGCGGGCCGACCAGGCTTCGCCTTTTTTGTGCAGTTGAGACGTCATGATGATGGGCCGTGAGAAGGTGCGCCGAAGCGGCGGGAAGCCGAGGATTTTATCACCGCTGCCGGGGCGGGCCGCCGGTAAGCGGTGCCCGAGCCGTCGCTAAGCCGTTCCTGAGCCCGTCGCTGAACCCTCGCTAAGCCGTCGCCATGAGCGCGCCTTCGCAGACGACGGGGCCGCTCGGGCCGTCCGTCCGCTGCGAGCCGCCCATGGGTTCGACCGAGACAGCCAGCTTTACGTAGGCATTCATCCCCCGCACCTTCATGTCGACGACAGCGCCGGCCGGCAGCATGCCCAGCGACACCATGCGGCCATCGCGCATGACCCCCCAAAGCTGCTCGCTCTTGCCGGGCGGCGGCGCATCGCCGCCGCTCATGCGGTGCACGCTCGCCATGGCGTTCTTGTCGTCCCACATCACGAACGCCATCGTCGGGCTCTGCGGTCGATCGGGCGGCACGAGCGCCGCGACGTACGCCACGCGCTCGATCTTTGCCCCGCTTTGCGGCGCCGTTTGAGCGGTTTGCTCAGCCGGTGCCCGGCCGGCGGGTGCGAACGGCTGCAGCGTCACGGCGAGCGCAACGGCGGCGGCGAGCGCGACCCCGGTCGCGCCGATCGACCAGCCGCGCCAGAACGCGAGCGAGTCGGACCAGCGCGCGCGCGCTTTGCCCAGCGCGGCTGCCGCAGCCGAAGGCTGCCTCGAGGTGGCGCGGGTCGGGGCATCGGCGGCGCTCGACGCAGCAAAGCCGAGCCTGCGTTCGACGCCTTCCCATACCCCCGCCGGCGGCGCAACGCTAGGCGCAAGCTCGGTCATCGATTCGATGCGTGCTTGCCAGCTTTCGATGGCCGCACGCACGCGGCTGTCTTGCCGCGCAAGCTGCTCGAAACGGTTGCGCGCGCCGCCGCGCAGCACGCCGAGCGCATATTCGCCTGCAAGACGGTCGAGGAGATCGGGATGCCGGTGCAGATTCATGTCAGGCTCCCATGCAAATCTTCAGTTTTTCGAGCCCGCGCCGCACCCACGACTTGACCGTGCCGAGCGGCACCGACAGTTGCTCGGCAATCTCGCCGTGGCTTTGATCGCGCAAGTAGGCGAGCGCGACGGCTTGCCGCTGCCTCGCTTCGAGCCGCGACAGGCAGATTTCCAATTGCTTCGCTTGTTCCGATAACAGCACCCAATCGGCCGGATCACGCTCGTCCCCGGCAATGACTTCGTCGAATGTCTCGCTCCATTCGGTCGTCAACGACGAGCCGTCGGACGCAACCGCTTTCTGCCGGCGTAGGCAGTCGAGTGCGCGATTGCGTACGATGGCGGCCATCCACGTGACGGGGGCCGCGAGTGCTTCGCGGTAGTCTCCCGCGTAGCGCCAGATATTGACGAACGACTCTTGCAAGGCTTCCTCCGCCCATTCGCGCTTCACCAATATACGAAGCGCAACGCCAAACAGTTTCGCGCTCGTGAGCTCGTACAGCGTGCGCAGGGCGCCGGCGTCTCCGGCCGCGACACGAGCAAGCAGGGCCGCGAGCACGGGCGGCGTGGGTTCGTTGGGCATTGTGGTCATAGGGCGGCGTAGCGGCCGTCGTGAACGTTGGGCGCTATCTTACCGCCAGTGCGCGGCGTTTTCGCGCGGGGCCGCACCCGTAGCCTGCCGCGCTCGCCGATCAGGCGCGCACGAGCACGACGAGCAGCAGGTCCTCGCGGTGCGCGGGCCGCAGCACGATTTGATCGTAGACGACGTGTCCATGCCGCGGATGATCGAATGCGCGGGTGCCGCCTTCGCGCTCGCCCACGTCCTGCGACGCCCAAAAGCGCCCGAAGGCCTCGCTCTCGGCGGCAAGCGCATCGATGAGCGCGCGCGTGGGGCCGTCATTCAGATGACGAATCGAGTCGGCGCGGAATTCGGCGACGAGCCGGCGTGCCCGGGTCTCCCAATCGACGATCAGCGTGCGCGCGGCCGGTTCGGTGAACGTGAACCGCAGCAGGTTGCGCTCGCGCAACGGATCAGCCGGCCCGTCAAGCCAGCCGACGAACAACTCGGCTGCCTGGGTGTTCCACGCCAGCGCGTTCCATTGCCGATCGAGCACGTAAGCGGGGGCATCGATCAGACCGACCGCGGCAATCAGCACCGCCGGGGCATCGTTCGATGCGGGCGTGGGCTCGGCGGGGTCGCGCTCGCCGGCCAACTCGAACAAATACCCGCGCTCGGCGCGCGAGAGCCGCAGCGCCACCGCGATGCGCGCGAGGGCGTCGGCCGAGGCCGAGACGGGCCGCCCTTGTTCGATCCACGTGTACCAGGTCGGGCTCACGCCGCATAGTTGCGCCACTTCCTCTCGCCGCAGCCCCGGCGTGCGGCGGCGCGGCCCCGGCGGCAGTCCCACGGCCTGCGGCGTCAGCCGCTCGCGGTGGGCGCGAATGAACTCGCCGAGCGCGCGGGCAGGGCTGGCCTCGAGCGGCGCGCCCGGCGACGCGGGCGCAACGGCAGGCGCGCTCGCGCGCGGACGGGACGGCTCGGCGGTAGTCATGGCGGATGATCGGTTCGTAAAACGAATCGGTTAGGAGAATCGGCAACGCCCCACGGCCCCAAGGCCGATTCAAACCGGGTAGACCCGATACCAGGATAATTGCTTGCCTTGTACCGGTACTGACCTGACCGCTATTGTAGCGGGACGCGTGGGCGAAGCGGCTCGTTTTTCGAGCGGCCGAGGACACGCGGCGCGCAGGCACGATCGGCCCGCGCTTTCCATTTGTCGCCAAGGAGCGTATCGATGAAACATCACGACCAGGTCGCCGACGCATTCGGCTCGACCGCCGCCGCCTATTTGACGAGCCAGACCCATGCTAGCGGCGCCGATCTGGACACGCTGGCCCGCGAGATCGCGTCGACACCGAACGCGGACGTGCTCGATCTCGGCTGCGGCGCGGGCCATGCCAGTTTTGCCGTCGCGCGGCAGGCCCGATCGGTGGTCGCTTACGATATCGCCGCGCCGATGCTCGCAACGGTGGCCGCGGCCGCGCGCGATCGCGGGCTGGCCAATATCCGTACCGAACAGGGAGCGGCCGAGCACTTACCATTCGCCGATGGTTCGTTCGATTGGGTCGTGAGCCGCCTGAGCGCGCACCACTGGCATGACGTACCGCTTGCGCTGGTCGAAGTGCGCCGCGTCTTGAAACCCGGTGGCCGCGTGCTGTTCATCGATGTCGTGGGTGCTGATCATCCGCTGCTCGACACGCATTTGCAGGCCGTCGAGGTGCTGCGCGACGGCTCGCATGTGCGCAACTACCGGACGGACGAATGGCTCGCATTCTTTGCGCAAGCGGGCTTCGACGCGAACGTGCGCGAGCGGTGGCGTTTGTCGATCGAATTTGCGCCTTGGATCGCGCGGATGCGCACGCCCGCTGAGCGTGCGCAGGCGATTCGCTCGCTGTGGAGCCGAGCACCGGACGAGGTGCGCGAGTACTACGGCGTGCAGGCCGACGGCTCGTTCATGCTCGATGTATCCCTGATCGCGGCGCACTGAACGCCGCGCCGCCGCTTCCTTTCACGAAGCCATCGCCGCATACCGGCTCGCCCATGTCTGCGTCCATTGCGGCAGCGCATCGGCGAGCATCGGCGCGCCGACGAAGTCGCCTTGGGCGACCTCGCACGCCATGTCGCGCAGCACCCTCCAGTCTTCGAGATCGTCGATCCCCTGTGCGATGGTTCGCATGTTCAACTGACGCGCGAGTAGCAGGCTTGCCTTGACGATAGCGTTAAGGGATGCGTCGCGGCTTGCGCCGTGCACGAACGTGCCATCGAGTTTGAGCTCGTCGAACGGGATGTCGCGCAAGTGCGCGAGGGACGACTGTCCACCGCCGAAATCGTCGATGAGCAGGCTGATGCGCTTCAAGCGCAGGCGCGTCAAGACGTCGAGCGAGACGAGGCGATCGCGTGTCAGGCGCGTTTCGTTGATTTCGAGCACGAGCCGCGATAGCGGAAAGTGAGCGTGCGCGGCCGCATCGACGATGAAATCGGGGAAATCGAGCGCGGCCAAATCGTCCATCGACAAATTGATGCCGACGCGAAAGTCGTCGCCGAGCGGCTGCCATTGCGCCGCCTGCTCGAGCGTGGACGGCAACATCTTGCGCGTTAGATCGTTTTGGACGCCCTGATAGTCGATGCTCGCGAGCAGGCGTTCGGCGGGCACGAGACCGTCGCGCGGATGCTGCCAGCCGATCATCGCTTCGACGCCCGTCACTTCGCCCGTGGCGAACGCGACTTGCGGTTGGTAGCAGGTGACGATTTGTCCGGCTGCGATTGCCGAGCGCAGCTCGTCCGGCCGATAGGCGCCCGGCTCCGTGGCCGTCGCCTCGCTCGCAGTCCCGCTGTACAAGCGCTGCTGCAACTGCTCGCGCGTGGCAGGCTTCGCAAGCGAGCCCAGTACGCGCAGGCCGCGCGAGTAAGCAAGCTTTTCCGCGCTTTTGAGCACGCGCGCGTCCTCGCCGCTGACGAGCACGACCTGTCCGTCATAACCGCGCTCCACGAGCTGGCGCAGGAATTCGACGCCGTCCATGCCGGGCATCTGCAGATCGGTGAAGACGACATCGACTTGATGGTCATCGCGCTGCAACATCTCGAGTGCGTCTTGCGCGTGCTCGTACGACAGAATTTCCTGGTAGCCGAGTTGCGACAACTGGCGGACGAGGACTTTCAGGACGAACGGCTCGTCGTCGACGACGAGGATTCGGCGGGGGCGGGTCTGCTGCTCCATGTTTTACGTCACCTGCTGCAAGTTGATCGTGTTGCGGACCTCTCCAACTCGGTGGGTGCTCACGGCAACGCCAAGGCCGGCAGGAACTGGCGCAGCTTTTCATGCAGCGTGTTCTTGTCGAACGGCTTGACGAGAAAATCGGCCGCACCGGCTTGCAGGCTCTCGACCACGATGTTGCGCTCGCTATGGCCCGTCACCATCAAAATCGGCACGTGCCCAAACTGCCCGATCGACTTGATCTTACGCGTCGCTTCGACGCCGTTCGTATCGGGCAGGCCGACATCCATCAGCACGAGGTCGGGCTTGTGCTGCCACATCTGATCGATGGCTTCCGCGCCGGTACCGGCGAAAAGCACGTCGATGTCGAGACCGCTCATCAAGCGGCCGATCAATTTTTGCTGAAACCCGTCGTCTTCGACGATGAGCACCGCCAGGCGTTGCGATGCGGCCCCTCCTGCCTTGCGCATCGGTGGCTGGGCGGGGGCCGCTGTCGTCGAAGCGGCTTGCGCACCGTTCGGCGTGGGGCGCAGCGCCACGGTATCGGTCTCGGCTTCGACTGCGACCCGCGCCGGCCGTTGCGGCGCGGGCGCGCTTACGCCGGCCGGTGCGGCGCGCGGCGCGATATCGCCGGCCTCGGCCTTGGCCGTCATGATTCGCAAGGCTTGATGGATCGACATGCGGATGCGCGGTGCATCGTTGGTCGCCGGCCAAAACAGCACGTAGTCGTCGAAATGCCCTTTGCTGCAGAGGTCATAGACGTTCCACACATCGTGCTTGTTGCACAGGACGACGACGCGGTGCCGCGTTTGATGCACGACTGTGCTGAGCCGGTATAGCCCGATGTAGTAGCTCTGCGCGGCGTCGAGCGTATCGAACGCCAGCACGAGGACGGTGGGGCGGTGTGCCTCGAAATCGTCGACGGCGAATTCCGCTTTCGTCGAGAGCCGCACGTTGTGGAATTCGTCCTCCAGCAGCTTGCCGACGAGCTCGGCATCGGCCACCGATTGGCTCGCGACGAGCACCGCCGCGCCCTTGGGAGTCAGATCGGTATGTTCGGTCATGTTCGCTCCGTTCTAATCATTACATTGCTCAATATTTCGATTCAGCGGCGAGCAGTTGCTCGAGCGAATCCTCGACAGCGGCAAGTGCCGTATCGAACTGCTTGGCCCAGTTGGCAAGGAGCGCGAGGTCGCCCGCCTTGCCGGCATTTTCCAATTCGGCGCACAAGTCGCCCAGCGTCAGCGCGCCGACCGAGCGCGACGACGATTTGAGCTTGTGTGCGATCGCACCCGCTTCGCGTCCGCGACCCGCTTCGCAATGCGTGCGCAATTCGGCAGCGAGACGGCCGACCGATTGCCGATAGTCCGATAGCAGCTCGCGCACGATCTCGGGGTCGTCGCCGACAATGCCCTTGAGTACATCGATGTCGACCGCCTGCGCATGCGCATGCGCCGGCGGCGGCGGGGCGGCAGGCGCGGGTTCGACCGCGGCCGCCGTTTCCTGCGCCGGAAAGTGCGAATCGAGCACGGCTTGCAAGCGAGCGAGCTGCAGCGGCTTGGTCAGATAGCCGTCCATGCCCACTGCCTTCGCGCGCGCCGCCTCTCCCTGTACGGCATTGGCTGTCAGCGCGACGATCGGCAGGTGCGCGCCGGGTGCTTCCTCGCGACGGATCGTCTCGACGAGCTCGTAGCCGTCCATTTCGGGCATGTGCAGGTCGGTTAGCAGCAACGCGTAGCGATTCGCCCGCCACAGCGCGAGCGCCTCGCACCCGTCGCCCGCGATTTCGGCCACGTGGCCGAGCAGCCCGAGCTGACGCAGGATGACCTTCTGGTTGATCGCATCGTCCTCGGCGACGAGAATCAGGCGGCCCAACTCGCGCGCCTGCGCCACCGACAGGGTGGGGCCCGCGGCGCCGATCCTTTGTGCGCCCCCCGCGCCGGCGTTCCCGTGCCAAAGCGCGCGACCGACCTCGGCAGTCTGTTCGCCGATTTCGAACGGCAGGCTCACGGTGAAGATGGAGCCTTCGCCTTCCGTGCTCTGCGCCGATACTTCGCCGCCCATCAACTCGCATAGCCGCCGGCAGATTGCAAGACCTAGGCCGGTGCCGCCGAACCGGCGCGTCGTGGAGGCTTCCGCTTGCGTGAACGGTTTGAACAGTTTCGGCAGTGTCTCGGCCGACATGCCGATGCCGTTGTCGGCCACATTGAAGCTGACCTGCACGCGACGCGGATCGGACGGATGCGGGACGGCCTCCACGGTCACGCTCACGGTGCCCGGCTTGTGGGGGCGTCCGCCCGAGAACTTGATCGCGTTGCCGACGAGGTTGTAGAGCACCTGCCGCAGCCGCGTATCGTCGGACAGCACCACCTTCGGCGCATCGGGCGATACCGACTTCGTCAGCTTGACGCCCGCGTGCTCGGCCACGTGCTTGAGCGAATGACAGAGACCATCGACGAGGTGGGCGATCGACAGCGGAACGCGCTCGATATGAAGCCGGCCTGCCTCGATCTTCGAGAAATCGAGAATGTCGTCGATCAGGGTGAGCAGCGCGTTCGCCGATTCGCGGATCGTCGTGACCATATCGCCTTGATCGCCGGAAAGCGGCGTTTGCGAGAGGACTTCGATCATGCCGATGACGCCGTTCATCGGTGTACGAATCTCGTGGCTCATCGTCGCGAGGAAGGCGCTCTTCGTGCGCGAGGCGGCTTCGGCATCGGCGCGCGCCTGCTCGAGCTGCTGCGTGGCGCGGCGGCTTTCGGTCACGTCTCGCGCTGTGGCGTAAATGAGCCCTTCCAACTGAATCGCTTTCCACGATAGCCAGCGCGTGCCGCCGTCCTTGCAGGTGTAGCGATTCTCGAATTGGTCGATCGGTTCGCCGGGCTTGCGACTCTCGATTTCTTGAATCGTCCGTTCGCGGTCCTCCGGGTGGACGAAATCGATGAACGGGCGCGACAGCAATTCCTCGGCCGACCAGCCGAGCACCTTCGTAAACGCGGGGTTCACGCGTTTGAACCGCCCGGTCGGATCGGCGAGGCAGGTGAGGTCGAGCGACAAATCGAACAGGCGGTCCCGCTGCATTTCGGCTTCTCGCCGGCTCGTGACGTCCTGCAGCATGACGAGCGCACCGCGCACACCGTCGAGTTCGTAGGGCACTGCCGTCATTTCGCCGACGAACGTGTTTCCGTCGAGCCGCAGGCACTTGATCTCGCGCGCCGGCGCGGCCGTGTAGCGAAGCAGAAGGCGCCCGATGCGCTCCTCGACGACTTCGCGATGCTCCGCATGAACGAACTCGACGATCGAGAGCCCGCGGATTTGCGCGGCCGAGTAGGCGCCGAGCATGTCGAGTGCCTTCGGATTGGCAAACGCGATCGTGAATTCCTGGATGAGAAAAACCGCATAGGGCGAGAGCTCGATCAACTGCCGGTAGCGCGCTTCGCTCTGCATCAGCGCCTGCTCGTTGGCATGCTCTCGGCTCACGTCGCGAATGAGGGCGACGACGCCGCTCGAATCCGCGCCGCGCCGCTCGACGCGCATTTCATAGACGCTGGCGAACGGGACCTCGAGATGGAATACCGCGGTTGCCGAGCGCTCGAGTTCCTTGCCGCTCAGCATGCCAGCAAAGCGCTCGACGTTCTCCTCCCGCACAGGACTATGGTCGTCGCGGAAGAACGCTTGCGCCACGTGCTCCGGCGTCGCGTTCGTCACTTCGTCGCCGTGCCAGCCGAGCAGCTCCAGCAGCCGCGGGTTGTAGCCGTCGATCTGGCCGTCCGCGGAGAAGCCGAGCGCGGCATCGGGGATCGCCTTGAAGAGCGCATCGGCGCGTGTCGCTTCGTGGCTCGTGCGCAGGTGCGCTTCGCGCTCGCGCTCGGACGAGGCTTGCAGGCGGCGGAACAGTCGCCCTTTATGCGCTTCCGCCGCGATGATCAAGCCTGTCAAGATGACGCCGGCCAGTAAAAGCGCGAGCGTGCGCATACGGAACGCGCTGAGGAACTCGGCGTTCGAGAATCCCGCGAGCACGACCAGCGGATAGTCGGGCAGGGTTTGATAGCTGACCGTGCGCCGTATACCGTCCACCGCACTGGAGGCGTCGAAGTGGCCGCGCCGTGCTTGCGCGAGTGCCGCGCGCAGCGGCGCACCGGCCGGCAGGCGTTGCCAATCGAGGTTTTCCCGCTCGCCGCTGCGGCGGGCCCGAAAGGCGAAATCATGCGCGCCGAGCACCGCGACGACGCCTCGGCTACCAATCTGCAGCGGGCCGTACAACTCCGTCAAATACGACGGGGGCATGGAGACGACGATCACCCCGAGAAAGCGTCCTTGGGCGTCGTTGACACGGCGAGAGAGCTGAATCGACGGCAGCCCGCTCGCGCGCCCGATCACGGGCGCGCCGACGAACAGCCCCGTGCTGGGATCGTTGATATGGACGCGAAAGTGCTCGCGATCGGACAGGTCGATCGGCTGGAAGTTCGAAACGGTGGACGCGCGCAGAATGCCGTGCTTGTCGATGACGGCCACTTGCACGAAGACGTCGAGATCGAGCAAGCCCGAATGGACGTAGTCGCCGAGCGGCAGTGCGACCCCGTTGCGGTGTACCTGCCAGGCGAGCACCGACGCGACTTGCTCGGCCTCGCGAATGACGCGCGACGTATGGGCGGCGAGCGCATCGGCGAGCGTGTCGGCCTGCACCCGCTCGGTCGCCAATTCGGTCTTGGCATCCCAGGTCGAAAATGCACCGAGTGCGATCCAAACGGCCAAAATCAAACCTAACGCGGTCGCGTGATCGACACGAAACCTGCGCGGCATACGGGCCAGCAATCGACTCAGACGCGAAACGTTAATCATGTTGCAGCAAGCGTTCTCTACCGGTTATGCCTTGTTCGAAGCTCGCGAGCGCCGGTGGCAGTATGGGCGCGGGTCGACCTATTCGCTTACGCCCGAATCGTTAAAAAGGCGAAAAGCGACATATCGAAAACCGGAAAACCAGGTCCCTCCCGTTTTTTATCGACCGCGAGACGGGAAAACTTGAATCGAAAAAGAGGGTGTAAACGCTGAGCGTGGCGGGCTCGACTATTGCCGAGGCCGACAAAAAAGGGCTGCCGCTTTCGCGAACAGCCCTGTTCGATGCGCGCCCGCCTGCGCGGCAGCCCTTAGCCGGTATTGCGCAGACCGGCGGCGATCCCGTTGATCGTTAAATGAATGCCGCGCCGCAATCTCGCGTTCGTATCGCCCGCTCGGTGACGTTTGAGCAATTCGACTTGCAAGTGATTGAGCGGGTCAAGATACGGAAAGCGGTTCTTGATCGAGCGCGCGAGCAGCGGATTGTCGGCAAGCCGCTGCGTTTTGCCCGTGATTTCGGACAGTGCGTGCGTCGTACGCTCCCATTCCGCCACGATGCGCCCGAACACATGCTTGCGCAGCTTCTTGTCTTGGACGAGTTGTGCGTAACGCGATGCGACGGCCAGATCGGTCTTGGCGAGCACCATGTCCATATTCGACAGCAGCGTCGAAAAGAACGGCCAGCTCTTGTACATCTTGCGTAGCATCGAGAGCCGTTTCGCCCGCTCGGCTTCGCTCGCCGCGCCGTCCAGATGTGCCGCCACGGCGCTGCCGAACCCGTACCAGCCCGTCAGCAGCAAACGGCATTGCCCCCACGAGAAACCCCACGGAATCGCCCGTAGGTCTTCGATGCGGCGATGCTTCGGGTCTTGCAGCTTACGCGAAGCCGGCCGGCTGCCGATGTTCAGTTCGGCGATTTCGGCGATCGGCGTGGACGAGAAGAAGTAATCGGTGAAGCCCGGCGTTTCGTAGACGAGCGCGCGGTAGGCCGCCATCGCGCTATCCGACAGCGCCTGCATCGTCGCTTCGAACGCGGCGAGGCTCGTCGGCGCGTTGCCGTGCGGCAGCAGCGACGCTTCCAGCGTGGCCGCGACCACGGTTTCGAGGTTGCGCCGGCCGATCTCGGCGTTGCTGAACTTGCTCGCGATGATTTCGCCTTGCTCGGTCAAGCGGATTTGCCCGTTCACGGTCCCGGGCGGCTGCGACAGGATGGCCTGGTAGGTCGGGCCGCCGCCGCGCCCGACCGTGCCGCCGCGGCCGTGGAACAGGCGCAGCGTGATGCCGCGCTCGCGAAAGAGGGCGACGAGCGCGAGCTCGGCGCGATAAAGCTCCCAATTGGAGGTGAGAAAGCCGCCGTCCTTGTTGCTGTCCGAATAGCCGAGCATGACCTCCTGTTCGCTGCCTTGATGGCTCACGAGCGTATCGACGCCCGGCAGCGCGAAGAACTCGCGCATGATGACGGGCGCGTTACGCAAATCGGGGATGGTCTCGAACAGCGGAATGACCATCAGTGCGTCTTTCGCACCAGCGCCGCGCCCGAGCGTGCCTTCGAGCAAGCCTGTTTCCTTTTGCAGCAGCAGGACTTCGACGAGATCGCTGACCGTCTCCGTGTGCGAGATGATGTAGTTGCGCACGGCCCGTGCGCCGAAGCGCTCGCGCGTGGTGCGCGCTGTCTCGAGCACCCGCAGCTCGCTTTGCACGAGCGGCGAGTACTCGAGATACGGCGAGCGCAAGAGCCGCGGCTGAGCGAGCTCGGCCAGCAGCACCCGCAGCTTCTCCGATTCGGAGAGCGCCGCATAGTCGCGCTCCACGCCCGCGCGGGCCAGCAACTCGGTGATCACCGCTTCATGGACGTCGGAGCTTTGGCGCAGATCGATCGAAGCAAGATGAAAGCCGAACACCTGCGCCGCGCGCGCGAGCGGCGCGAGACGGGGTGTGGTGAGCGACGCGCCATGGTGGGCGGTCAGCGATTCGACCAGCACATTGAGATCGTGCGCGAAGGCTTGCGCGTCGGCGTAGGGCGTCGCGTCGCGATCGACGCCGCTGCGCGCGTGGACCGTGCCCTCGCCGAGCAGCGTGCGTGCCGTGGCGGCGAGCCGCGCGTAGACGCCGATCAACGCCCTGCGATAGGGCTCGTCCACGCGATGCGGCGATTGATCGGGCGAGGCAGCGGCGAGCGCCTTCATGGCGTCGCTCGAACCGGCGAGCAGGTTCGAGACTGGCAGCTCGGCGCCGAGCGCGTGTACTTCTTCGAGATAGTGTTCGAAGATGACGGCCGCTTGGCGCGTGATGGCATGCTCCAGGGTGTCGGCCGTGACGTTCGGATTGCCGTCGCGGTCACCGCCGATCCAGCTTCCCATCTGGAAGAACGGGGGTAGCCGTGCGGCCCCGCCCGTATGCTCGGCTACCGCCGTCTCGATGTCGTCGTAGAGCGCCGGGATTTCGTTCAGGAACGTGGCGCGGTAGTACGACAACGCGTTTTCGATTTCATCGGCCACGGTCAGGCGCGAATCGCGCAGCATGCGTGTTTGCCATAGCGTGGTCACGCGCGCGCGCAGCAGGGCCTCGTTCTGCGCGCGCTCGCGCTCGGTCAGTTGCTGGTCGCGCTCGGCCAAGAGGCGGGCGATGTCGTGCTGCGCGTCGAGAATGCTCTTGCGTTGCACTTCGGTGGGATGCGCCGTCAGCACGGGGACGATTAGTGCATCGTCGAAGAAGCGCTGCAGCGCTTCGGCGGTGAGGTTGCCGTTCAGCGCGAGGCGGCCGAGCGCATACGCGATCGTGCCGGCTTGCGGCGCCGAGCGGGCGAGCGCGTGAATACGGCGGCGACGGTTGTGATGGCGATCCTCGGCGATATTGGCCAAGTGCGAGAAAAAGCTGAACGCGCGGACGACGCAGACCGTCTGCTCCGGCTGCAGGGCGCGAAGCTGCTTTTCTAGCGACTGGGCGGCGCTCGTGTCGTCCTCGCGGCGGAACTTGACGGCGTTTTGGCGAATCGTTTCGACGACGTCGAAGACGGCATCGCCTTCCTGCTCGCGCACGACATCGCCGAGCAGCCGGCCGAGGTAGCGAATATCCTGGAACAGCGGCTGGTCCTTGTCCTCGCGCCCGCGGCCGGCGGGTTTTTGCGGCGCGGCGAGCGTCGCGCCATTGGCGCGCGAACCGGCAGTGGGCGCAGCGGGGGGGGCGGCGGGCGCGGCCGCGCGGGCCGCGGCGGGCGTGGCGGGCGTGGCGGGCGAGCGGGGCAATGCATCGTTGCGGCGGGCGGTGCGCGCCGATCCGGAAGACGTCACGGTGTATTCCTCAGTGAAGCCAGAGTGAAAGGGACTGACAGCAGACAGCGATACGTAACTGACGAAACGACTGCAAACATGCTGGCGTGCGCCTCACTTCCGGTGGCGCGGCGCTCATGGCAGCCGCGGCCGGATGCCGGCGATGCGCTTTGAGCGCGTCCTACCGCCGGCAAGCGCGAAAAATGGGGCAAGGCGTGCGTGCTACCATTTCTCGATGTTCGATCCCGTCATTCGAAGTGTTGACTTATGAATTCCGAGAAGCTTTCAGCCGCACCCCCCACCGAACTCGTGATTGCGTCGCGGGAGAGTCGTCTCGCGATGTGGCAGGCCGAGTTCGTGCGTGATGCGCTGCGGAAATTATATCCATCTTGCGACGTCCGAATTCTCGGTATGACGACGCGCGGCGATCAAATCCTCGATCGCACGCTCTCGAAGGTCGGCGGCAAGGGGCTTTTCGTCAAAGAACTCGAAAACGCGCTGGCCGACGGCCGGGCCGATTTGGCCGTGCATTCGCTCAAGGATGTGCCGATGGCGCTGCCCGAAGGATTTGCGCTCGCCGCCGTGATGGAGCGGGAAGATTCGCGCGACGCGTTCGTCTCCAACCAATACGGCTCGCTCGACGAACTACCGCCGGGCGCTGTGGTCGGCACCTCGAGCCTGCGGCGCGAGGCCATGCTGCGCGCGCGCTATCCGCAACTCGTTGTCCAACCGCTGCGCGGTAACCTCGATACGCGTCTGGCCAAGCTCGATCGCGGCGATTATGCGGCCATCATTTTGGCCGCCGCAGGTCTGAAGCGGCTCGGCCTGACAGGCCGTATCCGTGCTTGCCTCGATGTCGAAGACAGCCTGCCCGCCGCGGGGCAAGGTGCGCTTGGCATTGAGATTCGCGCGGGCCGGTCCGAACTTCAGGCATGGCTTGCCCCGCTCAAACACGAGCCGACGCGGCTCGCCGTCGAAGCCGAGCGGGCTGTCTCGCGCGCGCTGGGCGGCAGCTGCGACGTGCCGCTTGCCGCGCATGCGACGTGGGACGGCGGGGACGGTGAGCGCATGCATCTCGCGAGCCGCGTCTCGATGCCCGACGGCAGCCGCGCCGCGTACGCGCAAGCCTGCGCGCCCGTGACGAACGAGGCCGAGGCGCTCGCGCTAGGCGATACGGTCGCGCGCGCGCTCCTCGCACAGGGCGCGCGCGCCGTGATGGACGCGCTCGCGGCCGCGCGCGGCGCCGAGCCGGCGGCCTGAGCCGCCGCACGGATCGATGGCGAGCGCCAAGTCCGGATCAATGCAGGCGAACCCGCATGAGGGGGGGCGCGCTGCGCGCTTCACGGCGGTGCTCACGCGACCGGCCGGGCAGTCGGCCGCCCTCGCTGCCGCGCTCGAGCGCGAGCGCATCTCGGTGCTCGAGTTTCCGCTGATCGAAATCAGGCCCGCCGAAGACGACGCGGCGCTGCGCACCGCATTGGCCGCGCTCGAGCGTTTCGCGCTCGTCGTGTTCGTTTCACCTAACGCTATCGAGCGTGCATTAGCCGTCGCACCGGGCCTCGTCTGGCCTGCGGCCGTGCCGATCGCGGTCGTGGGGCCGGGCAGCGTTGCCGCGCTGGCTCAGCATGGGATTGCCTCGCCCGCCTATCAGGTGATTGCGCCGGTGGGGGCGGATTCGTCGAACGCGCTGGTCGCGACGGATGCATTCGGCCCGCTCGGCGGGGGCAGCGTACCGGCGAAAGCGGGCGCCATCGATGACGCGGGTGTCGACTCGAACGATCATCACGGCAGCAGCGCCGGCGAACCCGACGCCCGTTTCGATTCCGAAGCGCTGTTTGCGGCGCTTTCCGAGCGGCTGGGCCTCGCCTCGCTAGCCGGCCGGGCCGTACTGATCGTGCGCGGCGACGGCGGCCGCGAATGGCTGAGCGACCGCCTGCGCGAGGCGGGCGCGCAGGTGCAAGCCGTTTGCGCCTATCGGCGTGTCGCGCCGACGCCGTCCGCCGACGCATGGGCCCGCGTTCGTGCGCTGCTGCAAGGCGCGCCGCATGCATGGCTGCTCACGAGTTCTGAAGCGGTGCGTAACCTCGATACGCTCGCGCGCACGGCGCTGAGCGACGCCGAACGCGCCGCGCTGTTGCACGCACCGCTCGTCGCCCCCCACCCGCGTATCGTCGAGACGGCGCGGGCAGTGGGTTTTGATACGATTAGGGCATCCGGCCCCGGCGATGCACGTATCCTCGGGGCATTGCGCGTCTTGTCCGCATCGTCTCGCGCCTTCGAACAACCGGCTCAAGCCTTCTCCCCGACCCATTCGCGCATGACCGATACGAACCCAGAATCGTCTTCCGCCCCGTTCCAGCCGGCCGCGACGCCGCCGCTTCCGCCTTTCACGCCGCCCGTCTACGAGGGACAGCGCCGACGGCGAGGCGTCTTCGTCTGGATCGTCGTCGTCCTGCTGGCCGTGGCCACCGGCATTGCGGCATTCGCCTTGAACCGCAAGCTCGACCGGCTCGATGCGCGGCTCGGTGCCCGGCAGCAAGCGCTCGACGCCCAGACGGCCGAGTTGCGCGTGAAAACCGAACAGGCTATCGCCACGGCCCATCAGGCCGATGCCGACCTGTCGCAGCTCCAGGGCAAGCTCTCGGATGCGCAGACGGCCCAGCAAGCGCTACAGCAGCAGTACCAGGATCTCGCCCGCAACCGCGACGATTGGACGCTTGCCGAAGTCGAGCAGATGCTCTCGAGCGCAAGCCAGCAATTGCAGCTCACAGGCAACACACAGCTTGCGCTGTTCGCGCTGCAGAGCGCCGACACGCGGCTCGCCGCATCGGCGAGCCCGCAGGCGCTGATCGTGCGCCGCGCGATCGCGCAGGACATCGACAAGCTGAAGGCGGCGCCGTCCGCCGATTTGACCGGCCTCGCCATCAAGCTCGACGATGCGATCGAGCAGATCGACACGCTGCCGCTGCTCGGTGAAGCGATGAGCACACGCGCAGCGCCGCCCGCCGGCGCATCGTCGTCGGCCGCGGGGGGGGCCGGTGCCGCGCCTGGCGAATCGCGCTTGGCGCATTGGTGGCATGTGTTCTCGCAGGCGGCCGGCGACGAGATAAGAGGCCTCGTACAAGTGCGCCGGCTCGATAATGCCGATGCAATGCTCAATACGCCGCAGCAGGGCGAGTTCATTCGCGATAACGTGAAGCTGCGTCTGCTCTCCGCGCGTGTGGGATTGCTCTCGCGCAACCAGGCCACGCTCAAATCGGATTTGCAAGCCGCCGACGCCGCACTCGGGCGCTACTTCGATGGGGCGTCCAAGCGCACGCTGACCGTACGCGCACTCGTGCACGATGTGGAGCAAGGCTCGGCCACGGTCGAGGTGCCCAATCTGAACACGAGCCTGCAGGCCGTTCACAACTACAAGAGCCGAGGCTGACGATGGCGCTCCGAGGACTCTTGTGGCTCGCGTTGCTGTTCGTGCTCGCGGTCGTGCTGGCCACGCTCGGCCATTTCGACACTGGGCAGGTGTTGATTGTCTATCCGCCGTATCGCGTCGACATATCGCTGAATCTCGTCGTCGTCGGCCTCATCGTGCTGTTCATCGTGATCTATGCGCTCATTCGGATCGCGCGCAACGTCTGGACGATGCCGCAGCGCGTTGCCGCCTACCGCGTGCGCGCCAAGCAGACGAAGGCGCATTCGGCATTGCGCGAGGCGATCGGCAATCTTTATGCGGGACGCTTCTCGCGTGCGGAGAAGGCGGCTCGCGAAGCGCTGTCGCTCGAATCGAACAAGGCGGCAGCAGGCCTTATCGCCGCCGTTGCCGCACACCGGATGCGAGAGTACGTGCGCCGCGACGAATGGCTCGCCGCCATCGATGCGCCCGATTGGCAGGATGCGCGCCTGATGGCGAGTGCCGACATGCGTGCCGACGGCCGCGATCCCGATGGGGCGCTGACGGCGCTGACCGAGATGCAAGCGCAGGGCACGCGCCGTATCCATGCGCAGCAGATTGCGCTGCGCGCGCATCAGCAGTTGAAGAACTGGGCCGAGGTGCTCAAGCTCGTCAAGACGCTCGAGAAGCGCGAGGCGCTTCATCCGGCCGTCGCGGTGCGGCTGCGCCAGCAGGCGGCCGAGAACCTGCTGCGCGATCGTCGCCATGATCCCGAAGCGCTGCTTGCGCTGTGGAATTCGCTGGCGCCCGTCGAACGTCAATCGCCGCGCCTGGCCGATCTCGCCGCCGAACTCTTGCTCGCGCTGGAGCGCCATCAGGAGGCGCGCAAGATCGTCGAGGAAGCGCTCGCGCACAACTGGGATGCGCGATTGCTGCGCCGCTATCCGGAGACGGCGCTGCCGGGCGACGCGTTGCCGCTCATCCAGAAGGCGGAAGGGTGGCGCAAGGACCGCCCCGAGGACCCGGATCTGCTATTCGCACTCGGCCGCCTGTGCCTGCATCAGCAACTGTGGGGCAAGGCGCAGTCGTTCCTCGAGTCGGCACTCAGGCTTGCCGACGACAACGACGCGCTCGTGATTCGCACGCACCGTGCGCTCGCGCGGCTGTTCGAGGAACTGGGCGACGCGGCACGGGCGAGCGAGCACTATCGTGCGAGCGCCTTGGCGATGAAGATCGTCTAGTTACTTGTTGACGAGTCGCGCCGGTACGCTCAGCGCGAGGACCGCGCCGAGCACCATGAACGCCGCCAGCATGTACATCCCCGAATCGTTGGCACCCGTGGCTTGCTTGAGCCAGCCGACCGCGTAGGGGCTCAGAAAGCCGGCGAGGTTGCCGATCGAGTTCACCATGGCGATGCCGGCCGCGGCGCCCGCGCCGGCAAGGAACGCCGTCGGCAGGCTCCAGAACAGCGGCAGCGAGGTGATGATGCCGGCTGTGGCGAGCGTGAGTGCGGCCATCGCGAGCCCCGTGTTGTGCGCCCACGTTACCGACAGCACGAGCCCGAGGGCGCCGGCAAGCCCCGGCAGCGCGATATGCCAGCGCCGCTCGCGGCGCTTATCGGCGCTGCGCGCAACGACGACCATGACCACGACAGCCACGGCGAATGGAATCGCCGACAGCAGGCCGATGGTGAAAGCGTCCTTCACGCCCGTGGCCTTGATGATCGTCGGCAGCCAGAAGCTCACGCCGTACAGGCCCATGACGAACGACAAATAAATCATGCTCATGAGCCAGACGCGTCCGCTGGCGAGCACGGCGAGCAGCGGCATTTCCTCCTTGCCCGCATCTTCTGCGCTGATATTGCGTTCGAGCAGTTGCTTCTCCTCCGTACTGAGCCAGGTTGCCTTGGCGATCCGGTCCTCGAGCAGGAAGAAGACGACGACGCCGGCAAGGATCGACGGCAGCCCTTCGAGCAGGAAGAGCCATTGCCAGCCCTGCCAGCCGTTCACGCCGTTGAACGTCTTGAGAATGTAGCCCGACACGGGGCCGCCCACGACGCCCGAGAGCGCCACCGCCGTCATGAACCAGGTGGTCATCCGCCCGCGCCGATGGGCCGGATACCAGTAGGTCAGATAGAGGATGATGCCGGGAAAGAAACCGGCCTCGGCGAGGCCGAGCAAAAAGCGCATCCCATAGAACATCGCCGGTGTCGTGACGAACATGGTCAAGGCGGAGATGATGCCCCACGAGACCATGATCCGCGCGATCCAAAGCCGCGCGCCGACCCGGTGCAAGATCAGGTTGCTCGGAACCTCGAACAGAAAATAGCCGAGAAAGAAAATGCCGGCGCCGAGGCCGTACACGGCGTCGCTCAGATGCAGATCGGATGCCATCTGCAGCTTGGCGAAACCGACGTTGACGCGATCGAGATAGGCAACCAGGTAGCAGACGAGCAGCAGCGGCAGGAGCCGCCAGGACACTTTGCGGTACGTGGCTTCTTCAAAGCTCGACGACGGCGCGCCTGCGCCGGTCGCGACGACTGGGTCGACGGGGGTGGGGCTGACCATACGGATTGTCTCCTCTTCGTTATGTGATCGTGGGGTGAAACCGGGGTGAGTGGCGCGGCGCCCACTCAGACACAGCGTCCGCCGTCGACTTCGAGGCTGACGCCGGTGACGAACGCCGCGTCGTCGGAAGCGAGATAGAGCGCGGCATTCGCCACGTCCTGCGGCGTCGAAAAACGCCCAAGCGGAATACCGGCGAGAAAGCGCTGACGGTTTTCCGGGGTGTCCTCGCAGCCCATGAATTCGGTGAGCAGTGCCGTTGCGCCGATGACGGGGTTCACGCAATTCACGCGGATCCGGTCAGGGCCGAGTTCGGCCGCGAGCGTCTTGCTGGCAATGATGACGGCCCCTTTGCTGCTGTTGTACCAGACGAGGCCTGGGCGCGGACGCACGCCGGCCGTCGAGGCGATGTTGACGAACACGCCGCCCCCTTGCGCTCGAAAGTACGGCACGAACGCCTGCACGCTCCAATAGATGCTTTTCACGTTGACGGCATAGACGCGATCGAATTCGGCTTCCGTCACCTCCATGACCGGCTTGTTTCGATGCGTCGTGCCGGCGTTGTTGACGACGACCTGCACGCTGCCGAAATCGTCGATCGCCGCGTCTCGCAGGGCATGCCAATCGGCGATCTTCGTCACGTCGCCGGCGACGGCGATCGCGCGCCCGCCCGCGAGCGCGATCTCGCTGGCGACGCGCTCGGCGGCCGCACCGTTCAAATCGTTGACGACGACGTGCGCACCTTCGCGCGCGAACGTCTTCGCGATACCCTCGCCGAACCCCGAGCCTGCGCCCGTGACGACAGCCGTCTTGCCCTGCAATCGCATGATGTCTTCCTCCTGGCCTGACCGGCCGCGTGTCTTGGTATGACGGACTTGCGCCGGTGCGAGCCCATCGGCGAGCCCATCGGCGAGCCCGGCGGCAGTTGCATTTTCGCGCTCCGATCGATGCGCTAGCCGTGTCGAATGGCGATCGTCTTTAGCTTGGTTAAGCCGTAAAGCGCTTCGAACCCTTTTTCGCGCCCGTGCCCCGACTGGCCCGCGCCGCCGAACGGCAACTCCACGCCGCCGCCCGCGCCGTAGTTGTTGATGAAGACTTGCCCCGCGCGCAGGCGCCGTGCAACGCGCAGTTGGCGCGCGCCGTCGCGCGTCCAGACGCTCGCGACGAGGCCGTAGCGCGTGCCGTTCGCGAGCGCGAGTGCATGCGCTTCGTCTTCGAAAGGCATCGCTGCCAGCACGGGCCCGAAGATCTCCTCTTGGGCGATGCGGTGCTCGCCGGGGACGTCGACGAATAGCGTCGGCGCTTGATAGAAGCCGCCGCGTGGGGCGTCGCCGACGATCTGCCCTTGAGCGGCGAGACGGATGCCGTCGCGCTTCGCATCGTCGACGAATTGCGCGACGCGGCGATGCTGCTTCGCGTTGATGAGCGGCCCGCAATCCAAGTCGAGGGCGCTGGGCCCGACGCGCAGCGCGCGGAAAGCGGCCGATAGCCGCTCGACCAGCGGCGCGTAGGCGGCACGCTCGATCAGCACGCGGCTGCCGGCCGAGCATGTCTGCCCGGCGTTTTGCACGATCGCCGCCATGAGCGTCGGCAAAGCCGTGTCGAGATCGGCATCGGCGAAGACGATTTGCGGGGACTTGCCGCCCAACTCGAGCGTGACCGGCGCATGGTGCTCTGCGGCCGACTGCGACACGAGTGCGCCCACGCTGGGCGATCCCGTGAAGGAAATATGGTCGATGCCCGGATGGCGCGCGAGCGCCGCGCCGGCTTCGGTGCCGTAACCGGTGACGATGTTGAGCGCCCCCGCGGGCAATCCGGCCTCGGCCGCGAGCGCCGCGACGCGCAGCAGCGACAGGCATGCATCTTCGGAGGGCTTGACGACGCAAGCGTTGCCGGCGGCGAGCGCCGCGCCGACGCTTCGCCCGAAGATTTGCATCGGGTAATTCCACGGCACGATTTGGCCGGTGACGCCGTGCGGCTCGCGCACGGTCATCACCGTGTAGCCCGATTGATAGGGCAGGGTCTCGCCGTGGAGCTTGTCGCAGGCGCCTGCGTAGAATTCGAAGTAGCGGGCGAGCGCGGCTGCATCGGCGCGCGCTTCGCGCAGCGGCTTGCCGGTATCGCGCGCCTCGAGGGCCGCGAGGTCCTCGCCGCAAGCCGCGATCAGCATGGAGAGCCGAAACAGCATGCGGCCGCGCTCGGCGGCGCTCGTTTGTCCCCACGCCCCGTCGTAGGCCGCGCGGGCGGCCGCCACGGCCGTTTCAATGTCGGCGGCGTTGCCGCGGGCGATGCGCGCGAACGGTTGCCCGTCGGCAGGATCGATCATCTCGATCGACTCGCCGCTTGCGGGCGCGCGCCAGGCCCCGCCGATGAAGTGCTTCGCCTCTTCCATCCAACGCTCCTAAAGGATGCGTAGGCAATGCGTGGCAACACATGCGCAATACCTAGGTCAGAACCGTTAGTCGAAACATCGACTGAGCGATTATGGCCCGATCCGTGCGCAAAGTGCATATGCGCTGCTCGGCTATAATGGCGCGCAATGCTTACCGCGTGCCGCGGCGCGCCTCCCGAGCGTGCATTCACTCGTGCAGTTGCGGCTGCCGATGCCGCGCCTAATGGCGCGAGCCCTACGTTTTCCCCGTTTCCATTTCGTCAAGAGAACGCCATGAGCTTTAATCACGTGCCTGCCGGCAAGGACCTTCCGCAAGACTTCAACGTCGTCATCGAAATTCCGGCGCAAAGCGATCCGGTCAAGTACGAGGCGGACAAGGAGCTCGGCCTGCTCGTCGTCGACCGCTTCATCGGCACCGGCATGCGCTATCCGGTCAACTACGGCTACATTCCGCAAACGCTGTCCGGCGACGGCGATCCGGTCGACGTGCTCGTGATTACGCCGTTTCCGCTGATTCCCGGCTGCGTCGTGCGCTCGCGCGCGCTCGGTATGCTGCAGATGACGGACGAGTCGGGCGTCGATGCGAAGCTCGTCGCCGTGCCGCACGACAAACTGTGCCCGATGACGGCGCACATGAAGTCGATCGACGATGTCCCCGGCTATCTGAAAGATCAGATCAAGCACTTCTTCGAACAGTACAAGGCGCTCGAGAAGGGCAAGTGGGTGAAGGTCGAAGGCTGGGCCGGCATCGACGCCGCGCATAAGGAAATCACCGAAGGCGTCGCGAACTTCAAGAAGTAACATCGCCGGCTGCCGGCTCGCACGCGAGCGGCTGCGGCAGCACCGAGGCCAGCGTGCGGGTGCCGGCCGCGAGCGCTCGCTTCTCCGCCGCCGTCAGCCGCTTGACCCGGTATTCGGCGCGCAAGGCACTCGAGCGGTCGGCGACTTCGAACGCCGCAAGCAACGCGACAGGCTTGCGCGCGCGCGTATAGCGGGCGCCCCTACCGCTCACGTGCTTGGCGTAGCGCGCATCCACGTCTGTAGCGATGCCCGTGTAGACGCTGCCGTCCGCGCATTCGATCAGGTAGACGAACCAAGTCATCGTCGCATTGTCCGTGCATTGTCCATGTCGAGCGCCGCTAGCCGTGCTTCTTGAATGGGTCGTGCTCGCGCAGTTCATCGACGTGCGTGTGAACCAAGTTCGCCTCGTTCGCTAGAAAGCGCGCGACGGCATCGGAGAACGCCGGATGCGCGAGCCAATGCGCCGAATGCGTGACGGTCGGCATGAAGCCGCGCGCCATCTTATGCTCGCCTTGCGCACCGCCTTCGAAGACAGCGAGCTTTTCCTCGATGCAAAATTCGAGCGGCTGGTAGTAGGCCGTCTCGAAGTGCAGGCACGGCACGTGTTCGAGTGCGCCCCAATAGCGGCCGAATAACGTGCCGCCCGTCTGCGCATCGCGCTGATAGACGAGTAGCGAGCTTGCGATCGGCCGGCCATCGCGTTCGGCAATGACGAGCAGCAGGTTCTCCGGCATCGTGCGCCCGATCGTGCGAAAAAAATCCAGATTCAGATACGGCGACGAGAAATGCTCACGGTACGTTTGCCGGTAGCAGCGGTTGAAGAACCGCCAATCGGCATCGGTGGCGTCCTCCCCGCGCACGCGCCGCAGGGCGATGCCGGCCTCGCGCACCTTGCGCCGCTCGGCGCGAATGTTCTTGCGCTTCTTTTGCTCGAGGGTCGATAGGAAATCGTCGAAATCGCGGTAACCGTCGTTAAGCCAATGAAATTGGATGCCTTCGCGCCGCATCATGCCGAGCTCGCTCAGCGCATCGGCATCGATCTGGGTGGGGAACAGCACGTGCAGCGATGAGACGTCCGATTGCTCGGCCAGCGCGAGGAGCGTGGCGGCGAGTTGGCGCCGCGCGCTATCGTCCACGGCGATGAGCCGCGTGCCCTGCACCGGGGTAAACGGCACGGCGCAAACGAGCTTCGGGTAATAGGGCAGGCCGTTGCGCTGATAGGCATCGGCCCAGGCCCAATCGAAGACGTACTCGCCGTAAGAATGGGTCTTCACGTAAAGCGGTGCGGCGGCCGCCAGGGCGCCCGTTTGCGCATCGACGAGCGTGACGAAGCGCGGCCCCCAGCCGGTCTCTTCCGTGGCGCATTGCGCGGTTGTCAGCGCGCTGAGGAACTCGTGACGCAAGAACGGCGTCGGTTGCGCCTGACGCGCGACGAGCGCGTTCCACTCGCGCGCGTCGACCTCGAGCGGCGAGGCGAGAAGCCCCATGCGATAATCGATGCGTTCCTGTTTCAACTGTCGTCCGACCGTGTTCTTCGAGACGGTGCGATGCGCAAGCCTTGCGCCTTCGCGCCCGTCGTTCTTCGTTCGTTTCGCCGAGTCGCCCGGCGTTGCCGGCCGCTTGCCGCCCCATGCCATGAAGACCCGTATTGCCCTAGCTCAAATCAACGTTACCGTCGGCGATTTCGCCGGCAACATCGCGAAGATCGTCGACACCGCGCGCGCGGCCCATCGCGACGGTGCCAAGCTCGTCGTCACGCCCGAACTGTCGCTCTCGGGCTATCCGCCCGAAGACTTGCTGCTGCGCCCGGCGTTCTATAAAGCGAGCGCCTCGGCCTTGACCGAGCTGGCGGAAAAACTCGCGCCGCTCTCCGGCTTGCATGTCATCGTCGGCCATCCGCACCGCACCGGCGACACGGGTGGCGACACCGCTGCGGCGCGTGACGCCGGCTCGGCGAGCGGTCATGGTAATGCAAACCGGCCGATCGAGCGCGGTGCGGCACCCATCGATACGTACAACGCGGCTTCGCTGCTCGTCGACGGCAAGATCGTCGGCACTTATCTTAAGCAGGATTTGCCCAATACCGAAGTGTTCGACGAAAAGCGTTACTTCGCTTCGGACACGACGCCCTTCGTCTTCGAGCTCGACGGCGTGAAGTTCGGCGTCATCATCTGCGAAGATGCCTGGCATGCGTCCGCTGCGCACGTCGCGAAGGCCGCGGGCGCTCAGGTGCTGTTGATCCCGAACGGCTCGCCGTTTCACCTGAATAAGGAAGCGACGCGCGTCGACATCGTGCGGGCCCGCATCGCGGAAACGGGGCTGCCCGTCGTCTATGTGAACCTCGTGGGCGGGCAGGACGAACTCATTTTCGATGGCGGCTCGTTCGTGCTCGACGCGCAGGGAGACACGGTCGCGCGCATGCCGCAGTTCGCGCAGGGACATGCGATCGTCGAATTCGACGGGGCGCGTCCGCTCAAAGGCGACATTGCGGCCACCGATTCTCTCGAAGCGCAGGCGTACGCGGCACTCGTACTGGGCGTGCGCGACTACATCGGCAAAAACGGCTTTCCCGGGGCGATCATCGGCTTGTCGGGCGGTGTCGATTCGGCGCTCGTGCTTGCAATCGCCTGCGATGCGCTGGGGGCCGACCGCGTGCGGGCGGTGATGATGCCCTCACGCTACACGGCAGACATTTCCACGTCGGATGCCGCGGAGATGGCCCGGCGCGTCGGCGTGCGCTACGACGAAATTGCGATTGCGCCGATGATGGACGCATTTCGCGGGGCGCTCGCGCAGGAGTTCGAAGGTCTGCCCGAGGATGCGACGGAAGAGAACATCCAGGCCCGGATTCGCGGCACGCTGCTGATGGCGCTGTCCAACAAGTTCGGCTCGCTCGTGCTGACAACAGGGAACAAGAGCGAAATGGCGGTCGGCTATTGCACGCTGTACGGCGATATGGCCGGCGGCTTCGCCGTCATCAAGGACATCGCCAAGACGCTCGTCTATCGCTTGTGCCGCTACCGCAACCACGCTCCGCTGTTTGCCACGCGCGAGGTCATCCCGGAGCGCATCTTGACGCGCGCGCCGTCGGCCGAGCTGCGCGATAACCAGACGGACCAAGACAGCCTGCCGGCTTACGAAGTGCTCGACGCAATCATGCGCATGTATATGGAAGAGGACAAGTCGCTCGGGGAGATCGTCGCGGCCGGCTATGCGCGCGAGGATGTCGCGCGCGTCACGCGCCTCATCAAGCTCAACGAATATAAGCGGCGCCAGGCACCGATCGGCATCCGCGTTACGCACCGCGCGTTCGGGCGCGACTGGCGCTACCCGATCACCTCGCGCTATACCGAGCCGGTTTAGCACACCGATCGCGCCGCTGTGCCGCCGGCTTGGCGACGGCCGCAGCGTAGAATCGCTTCATCCATCCGCTTTTTCGTTTCTCAGTTCGTTCGACTCCTACGAGGCATGTCATGAAACGCATTACCGCCATCATTAAACCGTTCAAGCTCGACGAAGTGCGCGAAGCGCTGGCCGACGCTGGCCTGACGGGGCTGACCGTGACCGAGGTCAAGGGCTTCGGCCGTCAGAAGGGACATACCGAGCTTTATCGCGGTGCCGAGTATGTCGTCGATTTCCTGCCGAAGGTGAAGATCGAGGTGGTCGTCGCGGCCGCGCAGTGCGACCAAGTCATCGACGCGATCGTCGGTGCGGCGCGCACGGGCAAGATCGGCGACGGCAAGATTTTTGTGACGGAAGTCGAGCGCGTGATTCGTATTCGAACCGGCGAGGAGAACGAAGCGGCGGTTTGAGCGCCGGTCGCGTCGAACGACGACGCGATAGGGGCGGTAAGCCGCCTGGAACCGGCGCGATCGCCTTTGCCGGTGTAGGCGGGCGGGCGGCACCGATCGTGTCGAAGCAAAAACGTAGGGACAAAAAAAAGGTGCGACGCCCTGACGGGACATCGCACCGATACGCGCCTCTCGCAGCAGCGTGAAACTGTAGAGCTTTAACTCTGTTCTTTTAGACTACACCGCTCGTTTAGAACGAGTGTTGAATACCGGCGTAGACGCCCGATTGGCTGTGACCGGCCACCGGGTTTTCGATGTTGCTCACGCCCGTGCTCGGCTGGTTCGCGTTCAGGCTGAAGTTCGCGTTCTTGCTGTTGCGAACCGTTGCGATCTGAAGGTCGAGCAGCGTGCGCTTGGACAGGTTGTAGGTGCCGCCGATCGTGTAGATCGTCGCGTTGCCTGCACCGTTGTTGCCGTTCACGTGATAGACAGCGGCGATAGCGGCGGCAGCCGGCGTCGCTTGCCACGTGATGCCACCCCATTCGTGATCGAGCGTCGACGGAACGCCGGGAACCGTGGCCGAGATACCCGAGGTGCGGATTGCTTGATAAGCGCCCTGGATCTTGAACTGACCGAGGAACACGTTCACAGCCGCCGTGTATTCACGCGAATAGTTGAAAGCACCGGTGTTCGCTGCATTGCCGCCCGCAGCCACCGTGCCGTTGAGTTGGCCGTTCGCCGGATCGCGAATTTCGTCATACATGCCGCGCACTTGGAACAGCGAATTCGTGTACGTGAGCTGCAGACCGGCTTCGCGACCTTGGCCCGTCGGGCTGTTGCCGTTCCAGTTCGTTGCGTTCGACAGCGCGTACTGACCGTACAGGTCGAAGCCGTTCCACTTCGGCGATTGGTACGCGAAGTTGTTGCTCGACTGCGGCCAGTTGCGGCCACGCACGAGCGAAGCCGACGACCAGTTCGATTGGCCGAACGGATCGAAGTCCCACACGCCGTTCGAGATGTACAGCATGCGGCCCATCGAGAACGTACCGTAGTTCGCATTGGACAGGCCGATCGTCGCCCAACGATTGAACAGGCCGCCGCCGCCGGGGCCGGTGCCGTTCATCGTGTTGAAGCTGCCTTCCAATTTGAACAGGACCTGATTGCCACCGCCGATATCTTCGGTGCCCTTCATGCCCCACAGGCTCGTACCCCAGTCACCACTTTCCGCGCGCCAACGCGAAGTGGAACCGCCCGTGCCGTTTTGCAGGCCCGTCTGGTACTCGAGACCCGCGTCGAGGCGGCCATACAGCGTCACGCTGCTTTGAGCGTGGGCAATGACACCAGCCGACATGAGCGCCGCGGCGAGCAAAGCTTTCTTCATCTTCTCCTCCATACCCTGTCAAAAAAGTAAAGCTACTACTGCGAATAGCGCTCGGGCGAGAGCATCGCCCGAGCGGGAATCCTGTGTTCTGGGGAGAACCATCTGAACGCTCGAGGGCCAGCTGCGGGCTTGGTGGGCCCGACGCGCTGCGCTCCGGTTCGAGGCCGCTCGTCGGGCGGTGTCTCCTCGTTTGAAGTAAAACTACATTTGCAGAACTTTGTTTTGCTACTTTGGTTACTAATTTAGCAAAAATACATCCTGATCGCCAAGCAAATCGTAGTCTGGCTAGTCGGTGTCTCTAAATTGCCATATTCACATGCTGGGACGGGCCCGCGAGGGCGCCCGCAAGGCCTTGCAGCGTGTAGTGCACAACGCGCTCACAGCTTGTGCAAAGCTGTTGTACAGGATTTCGGCTATTGACAGGGAATATTGGTAAGGATAGCGAGGGCGATGATCATCGCCCCGTCCTGTTCATCGATGGTGCGCACCAAGGTGCACCGTGTCGACGCGATCGGTGTTTACCGGTGGAGGGATTGACTGGCCGACCGGCCGACCGGCGGGATGCCCGCTACTTCAAGCTTCCGGCCAAAAACTGCCGCAGCCGCTCGCTCTGGGTATTTTTGAAAACGTCGTCGGGCTTGCCTTCCTCTTCGACGCGCCCTTGATGCAGGAACATCACGTGATTCGACACATTGCGCGCGAATCCCATCTCATGCGTCACGACGATCATGGTGCGGCCTTCTTCGGCCAGCTTCTGCATCACTTTCAGGACCTCGCCCACGAGCTCGGGATCGAGCGCCGAAGTGGGCTCATCGAACAACATGACGTCAGGCTCCATCGCCAATGCCCGCGCGATCGCGACCCGTTGCTGCTGCCCGCCCGATAAATGCGAGGGATACTGCTTCTCCAGCCGAGGCGCAAGCCCAACCTTCTCGAGATACATCCGTGCGCGCGCTTGCGCTTCGCGCCGCGCCAGCCCCAGGACATGCATGGGCGCCTCGACGACGTTCTCGAGCACGTTCATGTGCGTCCAGAGATTGAAGTGCTGAAACACCATCGACAGCTTCGTGCGAATACGCTGTAACTGCTTTTGATCCGACACGCGCAACGCACCGGTCTTGTCTGGGTTCGTGCGTACCTCTTCGCCGTCGACAAAAATGCGCCCGGCGCTCGGCTGCTCCAGAAAATTGATGCAGCGGAGCATCGTGCTCTTGCCCGAGCCGGAGGAGCCGATGACGCTGATCACGTCGCCGGCATTCGCTTTCAGTGAAACGCCCTTGAGGACTTCGTTGCTGCCGTAGTGTTTGTGCAGGCCGTCGATAAAAAGCTTATGCATGAGTCACTTGCCTTGCGGGCGCAGGTAGGCGAGCCAGCGGCTCTCGGCACGGCGAAACAGCGCGACGAGCGCGAACGAGACGCCGAGATAGAGCAGCGCCGCGATGCCGAACGCCTGAAACGACATATAGGTGGCGGAATTCGCGTCGCGCGCGATCTTCAAGATATCGGGCACGGTCGCCGTAAATGCAACCGTCGTCGCGTGCAGCATCAAAATGACTTCGTTGCTGTAGAGCGGCAGCGCCCGACGCAGCGCTGAAGGCAGAATCACCCGCCGGTAGAGCGTGAAGGGCGACATGCCGTAGGCCCGCGCCGCTTCGATCTCGCCGTAGGCCGTCGCTTTGATCGACCCGGCGAAGATCTCCGTGGTGTACGCGCACGTATTGAGCGTGAAGGCGAGCAGCGTGCAGTTCATGCCGTTGCGAAAGAACGCGTTCAGCAACTCGTGATGGCGCACGACTTCGAGGCTGTAAAGCCCTGTATAGCAGAGCAGCAGTTGCACATAGAGCGGCGTGCCGCGAAAAATGTACGTGTAGAGCCAGACGGCACCGGACAGCACTTTATTACGCGAGACGCGTGCAACGGCCAGCGGCACCGACAAGCAAAAGCCGATGCCGATCGACACCACCAGCAGCCACATCGTGATGGCAAGCCCCGTGATCCGATAGCCGTCGGTGAAAAGATAGTTGCGCCAGTAGTCGTGGATCAGCTCGATCATGGTGTTATGTCACTGGCCTTATAGCTCAGCCTTGCGGACGCCGATCGAGTAGCGTTTCTCGAGCCATAGCAGCACGAGATTCGAAATCGTCGTGATCGCGAGATAGATCGCCCCCGCAATCAGCGTGAAGAAGAAAAAACGAAGCGTGCCCTTGCCGGCATCTTGGCTGGCCTTGACGACGTCGGCCAGGCCGATGATCGAGACGAGCGCCGTAGCCTTCACCATCACCTGCCAGTTATTGCCGATCCCCGGCAGTGCAAAGCGCATCATTTGCGGGAACATGATGCGCGAGAAGGCCTGCCAGTTCGTCATGCCGTAGGCCGCCCCCGCTTCTAGCTGGCCGCGCGGCACCGATAGGAACGCGCCGCGGAACGTTTCGGTGAAATAGGCACCGTAGATGAAGCCGAGCACGATGACGCCTGCGACGAACGGGTCGATGTCGATCTCGTTCCAGCCGAGCAGGTCGGTCAAGTTGTTGAGCCAAATCTGGATGCTATAGAACAGCAGCAGCATCAACACGAGATCGGGCACGCCGCGCACGAGCGTCGTATAGACGGTGCCGACGCCTTTTGTCACCGGGTTCTTCGAGAGCTTCGCCGAAGCGCCGACGAGACCCAGCGCGAAGGCGAGCGCAAGCGAGAGCAGCGAAAGCTTGACGGTCTGCCAAGTGCCGGCGAGGATCAGCGGGCCGTAGCCTTGTAAAAGCATGGTAGGAAGTGCGGTCCTTGACGGCGCGCGCAAATGAGCGCACCGCGAATTCTAGGCGGACAAAAAATAGCGTGCCGTATAGAGCCGGCAAAAGCCGGCGTCTAGCGATCGGCGCGTGAGGACCAGCGGGTCGCTCGCGCGCCTGGGGCCGCCGAGTTACCGGTTGTCGGCGCCCCGGCGAGGGCGTCCGGCCAAAAGCGCGGTATTTTAACCGAACGCGCGGTCGGCGCTAGTGCGGTGAACCCGAGGGGCGGTTGAGCCGGGACATCGTTCGGCGGATCGTTGGGCTAGGCTACTCCCGCTTGGAAGGGCGGGCGCAGCAGTGCGAACGCTAAAACGCCGCGGCCAACACAGCGCGCGGCGTTAGCGTTCGATTCGATGCATCGCCCGAGCGAGCCGCGGGCCAGAGGACAGCGCGCCGGGCGAGCGCTCACCGATTCGTGGTCGCCGCCCCCGATGCCGCGCCGTGCCGCTGCTGCCAGCGCTCGTGCATCGATTCCATCTTCGAGAAGTGCTGCTTGAAGAGGTCGCTCACCATCGTCTTTTGCGGGTCGTCTAGCGCGTCGTACACGGCCAGCCACGCGCTAGCCGTCTCCTCGCGCAATCGGGCGCTCTCTTGCTGCACCTGCGTATGCGCGGTATGCAGCGCATCCATGTCCAGGATCGGCTGTTGCAGCATCGCCTTGAGCTGCGCGTGAACCTTCTCATGGTTAGCGCGCTCGGCTTCGCCGTCGCGTTTCATCGTATCGGCGGCGGTTTGCCATAGCTTCTCCTGCTCGGGCGTGAGCTTCAGGCGTGCGTGCAAATCGTCGAGTTGCTTCATCATCATGAAGCCGCGATGGGGGTGCCACGGCGCGCCGTGGCCGGCGCTCGAGCCGGGAGCGTTGCTGCCGGCGGCGTAGGCGCCAAGCGAGAGCGTCACGGCGGCAATGGCCGCCGCGAATAGGCGGATCGGGCTGCGCGAGGTGCGGGAAAGGATCTTCATCGAATGGACTCCATGGATCGAAAGGGACGGTGAGCCGCGTCCAGCACGCCCACCGTCGGTAGAAGCTAGGCTAGGCGAGGTGCCGATCATGCGCATTACGCGTCCGACGTTCGCCGTTACGGTCCATTACGCGTCGCTTTCACGGTAACGTCCGGTAACCCTTCCGGCGTGCTCGCCCATCGTTTTGCCGACGGCTGGCGTTAAACTTCGCCCCATGGCTACCCAAATCCTTGTCGTCGACGACGACGCCGAACTGCGCGACTTGCTGCGCGACTATCTCGTCCGTCAAGGCATCGAGGTCTCGGTGCTGCATGACGCCGCGACGCTCGAGCGCCGGCTCGAACGCGAGCGTCCGGATCTCATCGTGCTCGATCTCATGATGCCGGGCGTGGACGGACTCACGGCCCTGCGCAAGTTGCGCGCAACGGGCGACGACATCCCCGTCATCATGTTGACGGCGCGCGCGGACGACGTCGATCGTATCGTCGGCCTCGAACTGGGCGCCGACGACTACCTCGGCAAGCCGTTCAATCCACGCGAGCTACTCGCACGCGTGCAAGCGGTGCTGCGCCGCCGCCGGACCGTTCCGTCGGCGGCCCCCGAGCAGCGCGAGCCGTTCGCATTCGGCCGCTTCCAGCTCGATTTTCAAGCGCGCATGCTCAACCAGGAGGGCCGCCCGCTGACGCTCTCGGGCAGCGAGTTCGCGCTGCTCAAGATCTTCGTCAACCACCCGATGCGCACGCTCACGCGCGAGCGTCTGCTCGAGTTGCTGCACGGCCCCGAGTACGACGGCACCGACCGTGGCATCGACGTCCAGGTCTGGCGGCTGCGGCGCATCCTCGAGACCGATCCGTCGACCCCGCGCTTCATTCAAACCGTTCGCGGCCGCGGATATGTGTTCGTCCCCAACGGCGACCCCAATGCGGCGTCCAATTGATTCGTTGTTCGGCAGGCTGGCGCTGCTCGTCGTCGCCGTCCTGCTGATCTCCCACTTCGCTTGGTTTGTGTTGATTCGCGTCGAGCGCAGTCAGTCGCAGGCGCGTTATGCGGTCGAGGAGGCCGCTTTTCTGGTGGAAGCCGTGCGCCAGCACGTCGAGCGTACGCCGCAAGTGCCGCTGCCCTCGCGAGTGCGGCTCGTCGACCCGGCCAGCCCCGAGGTGCCGCCTGCCGACCAGGACCTGCCCGACCCGCTCAAGCGTTTCGTGGAAGACGTGCGCGATCGCCTACCGCCGGGTTCGCTCGTCCGCGTCGGGCCGCCGCGGCGGCCGCCGATTCTCTGGGTACACGAGGCGGCAGACCGGGATTGGATCGTCGTACCGATGCTGGCGCTGCATCCGCCGCGTCCGCGCGACCAGATGCTCGCCTGGCTTGGGATCATCTTCTCCGCCGCCGTCATGTGCGCGTTGTTCGTGGCATGGCGCCTGCAGCAGCCGCTGACGGCGCTCGCCGAAGCGGTCGTGCGTTTCGGCCGCGGAAACAGCGTGCCGCCGCTCGTCGAGCGCGGGCCGCGCGAGCTGCGCGAGCTCACGCGTGGCTTCAACCAAATGGTGCGCGAGGTGTCGCGCACCGAGCAGGATCGCGCCGTGATGCTTGCCGGCGTGGCGCACGATTTGAAGACGCCGCTCGCGCGGCTGCGCTTGCGCGCGGAAATGATGGAAGACGCGAAGCTGCGCAGCGGCGTCGTGCGCGATGTCGATTCGCTCGCCCATATCGTCGATCAGTTCCTGGTCTTTGCGCACGACGGCACGGACCGCAGCGAGCCCGTCGATGTCGACGAGCAATGCGAGCGCATCGCACGCACCTACCGTGCCGTCGCTCCGGGCAACCCGGCCGTACAGACCGAACTCTCGGCGGGGCAAGGGTTTAGGCTGCCGACAGCGACACTCGAACGCATCCTCTCGAACCTGCTCGACAACGCGCATGCCTACGGCGCGCCGCCCATCGTGGTGGCGACGGCGCGCACGCAGGCAGGCTGGCAACTGTCCGTCGGCGATCACGGCCGCGGCATTTCGCCCCAGGATCTCGTGAATGCCAGCCGGCCGTTCGTGCGGCTCGATCCGGCGCGCGGGGGAAATGGCCATAGCGGCCTTGGCCTTGCGATCGTCGAGCGGCTCGTGCGGCGGCTAGGCGGTGCTTGCGAGATCAGCAATGCACCGGGCCGCGGGCTGTGCGTGACGATGACGTTCCCGTTTGCGGTCACGGCGCGCGCGCCGGAACAATCCGAGCGCGCCTGGTGAGGGCGGCCCGGCGACCCGAACGTCAATCCGGGTGACGAACCTTCGCTTTCGGCGCGAAGCCGCGCCGTCGAGCCCCGCCTTCAATCGGGCGTCAGCCGGTTCTCATTCGGCAAAAAGCGCGTCGAGCGCGGCGGCGGCTTCGCTGTCGACCGTGTTGTAGGTCACGCTGTTCGCCTCGAAAATGTAATGCGTGGTGTACTTGCCGAGCCGGGCGAGGATTTCTTCCTGAATGTCCTCGGGCTGACTGTCGAGCTTCAGGTACCAGGCCGTGGACGACAGCCGGGTCTGAAATGCACCGTATTCGGCCATGAGTTCGTCGAAGGCGGTCGCATCCTGGTCGCGACAGACGATGACCAGATTTCCTTTCATGCCTTTCTCCCGGTAGATCGGTAGGTTCATTCGCCACGAGGAACCGATGATACCCGCTCTCGCCGAAGTACCGCTCGTTCTCCGCTTGTTCTTCGCTTCTAACCCGCTCGCGAGGCGAGCGGGCGTAGCGCCCATCGCGGTATAGGTTTCCGTCCTGCCCACTTCACGGCATAATTTCACGTTCGCCGGCCGCTGGCGAGCGGTGTGCCCACGCGCCTCGAACAGCAATCCGCGAGCCTCGCCGATATTTTGTCGCCGGCGCGGTTGTGCCTGTAACACGGGTTGTAGTAGTGTCGTGCCGTCCAAAACAAAAGGCGGCAACCGGCCGGCAGTCAGGCCGCGGCTGCGCAGTCAACGATTCGCGCCCAACCGCATCACCGCTACCCTACGCTTCGCCATGCTCGTATTTCGTGTTTCGGATCGTTCCGCCGCCCCGCGCGCGCCCGTAAGCGCTGGTCGTCGGCTATGCACCGGCTTGCTACGGCCACCCCGGCCTCGGCCGCTAATCGATCGCCGCACGATCTGAAGGGGGCCTAATGGATTTTGGCTTCAACCTGAACCGCACCGCGAACGCGTCCGCGTGGAGACTCGCGCCGAACCGGTGGGATTTTGTCGCATTCCCGCTCATCATCTGTGCAATCGCGATGGCCGCGATCGGCTTTCACCAGACGATGGCACCCATCTCGACGCTCAAGACACAGGTCATCTCGCTGAACCCGGCGATGCTGCCCGAGTATGCGCTGCGCACGACGCTGCGCATGCTGGCCGCGATCGTCGCATCGCTCGTGTTCACGCTCGCCTACGGGACGCTCGCGGCGAAGAGCCGCCGCGCGGGAATGGTGCTGGTGCCGATCCTCGACATCCTGCAGTCGGTCCCCGTGCTCGGCTATATCTCGTTCACCGTCACGTTCTTTCTCGCGCTCTTTCCAGCTCGCGTGCTGGGTGCCGAGCTCGCCGCGATCTTCGCGATCTTCACGAGCCAGGCTTGGAACATGACGTTCAGCTTCTACCAGTCGCTGCGCACGGTGCCGCGCGATCTGGACGAAGTCTCGCGCGGCTTTCATCTGACGGCGTGGCAGCGCTTCTGGAAGCTCGAGGTGCCGTTCTCGATGCCCGGCCTCATCTGGAACATGATGATGTCGATGTCGGGCGGCTGGTTCTTCGTCGTCGCCTCGGAGGCGATTACCGTCGGCAACAGCACGATCACGCTGCCCGGTATCGGCGCATATCTCGCGCAAGCGATCGCCTCGAAGGATCTCGCGGCGATCGGCTGGGTGATCGTCGCGATGACCATCGTTATCCTCGCCTACGATCAATTGATGTTCCGGCCGCTCGTTGCGTGGGCCGACAAGTTCCGCATGGAGACGACGAGTTCGGGCGATGCCCCGGAATCGTGGCTGCTCGATCTCGTGCGCCGTACGCGACTCATTCATTTGCTGCTGGTGCCGGCGGGCTGGATGTTCGCGAAGCTCGCGCGCCTGCCGCTGCGCTTGCCGCGCGTGAACGTCGCGCCGTTCGCGCGCCTCGGGCGCGGCCAAAAGCGGCGCTCGCGGACCGGCGATATCGTCTGGGCGGTGTTCCTGCTGATCGCCACGGTCTACGTCGTGTGGCGTGTCGTCGCATACGTGCGCACGGGCGTGACGGGCCCGGAGGTCGGCCACGTCGTCGTGCTCGGCTTCATCACGCTCTTACGCGTCGTGATTTTGATCGCCGTATCGTCGCTGGTCTGGGTTCCCATCGGCGTAAAGATCGGCCTGCGGCCGGCCATTGCCGAGAAGGCGCAGCCCATCGCACAATTTCTCGCCGCCTTTCCGGCGAACCTGCTGTTCCCGGTGTTCGTGATCGTCATCGTGCGGTTCCATCTGAATCCCGATATATGGCTGTCCCCGCTGATCGTGCTCGGCACGCAGTGGTATATCCTCTTCAATGTCATCGCCGGAACGATGGCTTATCCGAACGACTACCGCGAGGCCGCGACCAATTTCCGCATTCGCGGGTGGCAATGGTGGCGGCAGGCCATGCTGCCCGGCATCTTCCCTTACTACGTGACGGGCGCGATTACCGCTTCGGGCGGCGCGTGGAACGCGAGCATCGTGTCTGAATTCGTCCAGTGGGGCGATACCAAGATCGCCGCGCATGGGCTTGGCGCCTACATTGCCGAAAATACCGCCGCTGGCGACTTTCCGAAAATTATTCTCGGCATCGCCGTGATGTCGTTGTTCGTGACGCTGTTCAACCGCCTGCTTTGGCGTCCGCTATATGCCTATGCGGAAGCGAAGCTGCGACTCGACTGATCGACGTGACCGATCGAGATTCAAGGCCGTTCAGGTGCGCCGCGATGGCGCGCCGATCGACAGCTCAATCCAAGAGTGAAGCGCATGCAAAATCCCAAAGCTGACCTAAGCGCCGCATCGTTCGCCAGCGCCGCGGCGGCCGCTCCGCGTTCAAGCGAAGAAGTCCTCGACGTGAAGGGCGTGCGCCGTGGCTTCGCTAAGGCGCAAGGCGAGCTGCTCGTGCTCGACGATGTCAACCTGTCGCTGCGTGAAGGCGAGATCGTCGGGCTGCTCGGACGTTCGGGCTCCGGCAAATCCACCCTCCTGCGCATCATCGCGGGCCTCATCGAGCCCACCGCCGGTGAAGTCCGCTACCTGGGCAAGCCGTTGTCGGGCCCGGCGGAGGGGGTGGCGATGGTGTTTCAGACGTTCGCGCTGTTTCCGTGGCTCACCGTGCTGCAAAACGTGGAAGCGGGGCTCGAAGCGCAGGGCGTGGCGGCACGCGAGCGTCGCGAGCGGGCGCTGGCCGCGATCGATCTGATCGGTCTGGACGGTTTCGAAAACGCCTATCCGCGCGAGCTTTCGGGCGGTATGCGTCAGCGCGTCGGGTTCGCGCGCGCGCTCGTGGTCGATCCGACGCTGTTGCTGATGGACGAGCCGTTCTCGGCGCTCGACGTGCTGACTGCCGAGACGCTGCGTACGGACTTGCTCGATCTGTGGACGCAGCGACGCATGCCGATCAAGTCGGTGCTGATCGTGACGCACAACATCGAAGAAGCGGTGTTCATGTGCGACCGTATTCTCGTGCTTTCGTCGAACCCGGGGCGCGTGCTTGCCGAGATCAAAGTGCCGTTCCCGCATCCGCGCAACCGTCTCGACTCCGCGTTCCGGCGCCTTGTGGACGACATCTACGCCAAGATGACTGCCCGCCGCACCGACGAGGCGACCAAGAAGGGGCTGGAACTGGGCAGCTGGCTGCCGAGCGTGTCGACGAACTTGATGGCCGGCTTGATCGAAACGCTGGCCGCGCCGCCGTACCATGGCCGCGCCGACATGCCTGAAATCGCGCGCTCCCTGCATCTCGAGGTCGACGATCTGTTCCCGATCGCGGAAGTACTGCAGCACCTGGGCTTTGCCGACGTGCGCGAGGGCGACATCTTCCTCACACCCCCCGCGCGCGTGTTCGCCGAGCTCGGCACACAAGAGCGCAAGATGATGTTCTCCGAGCATCTGCTACGGCATGTACCGCTTGCCGCGCGTATCAAGAAAGTGCTGAACGAGCGGCCCGGCCATCGCGCGCCGCGCGTGCGCTTCGAGCAAGAGCTCGAGGATTTCTTGTCCGACAGCGCCGCCGAGGAAACGCTCGATGCGGTCATCAACTGGGGCCGCTACGGCGAAATCTTTTCGTACAACGACCAGACCGAAATCTTCAGTCTCGAGGACGTAGAGTCCTAAGCATCGAGCAAGACGGACGGCGGCAGGCATAAAAATGCGCCGCGCCCGCGCCGCGGGTAGCATGCGGCGCGTTGCTAGTTAAGCCTCGGACGCCGTGTTGTTGTCGTCTTCGTAGCTGCCAAGGCGGTTATAGAGCGTCTTCAGGCTCACGCCGAGCGCTTTTGCTGCCCGTCGCTTGTCACCGCCGCAAAACTTGAGCGTGCCGAGAATAATCTGGCGCTGCGCTTCGGCGAGCGGGGTACCGACCCAGATGCTCATCGCATCGCCCTGCGTGACGGCCTTTTTCGAGCGTGCGGCCAGGCGCGGATGCTCGATCTCGACGGTCTTCTCGGCCAGGATGAACGCGCGATAGACGCTGTTTTTCAGCTCGCGCACGTTGCCGGGCCACGAGTACGTGCGCAGCGTTTCCCGCGCGCGCTTGCTGAACGCTTTGTTCGTGCCTTCCCGCGCGTTGAGCTCGGCCAGGAAGTGCTGAGCGAGCAGTTCTCGGTCGCCTTCGCGCTCGCGTAGCGGCGGTGCGCGCAGTGGAAACACGGCGAGCCGATACATCAAGTCCTCGCGCAGACCGTTTTCCTTGACGGCTACGAGCGGATCGCGATTGGTCGCGGCAACGACACGCACGTCGCTGTGCAGCAGTTCGTTGCCGCCGATCCGATAGAACGTGCCGGTCTCCAGCGCGCGCAGCAGCTTCACCTGCCGCACCGGCATCATCTCGGTGACTTCGTCGAGAAACAGGGTGCCGCCGTTCGCATGCTCGAAATAGCCGGCGCGGCCTTGCACGGCGCCCGTGAAGCTGCCGCGCTCGTGACCGAATAGCTCGGCCTCGATGAGGCTGTCGGGGATCGCGCCGCAGTTGACGGCCACGAACGGCCCGTTCTTGCGCGCGCTGCGATCGTGGATCGTACGAGCGACCAGTTCCTTGCCGGTGCCCGACTCGCCGACGATCAGCACCGTCGCGTCGGTGGCCGCGACACGTTCGATCTGGTCGTACAGTTCCAGCATCGACGGCGAAGAGCCGTAGAGCACGCCGTACGATTCGAGCCCGGCCGCGTCGCGCGCTAGGTTCTTCGCGAATCGTGCCGCCGCGCCGTGGTCGGGCGAAGCGGCCGGAGTTTCGATGTCGGTAGACTCGGCCATGATGGATTGCTGTCCGTAAAGCGTCGTTACGCTGAAAAGAGAAGAGGGAAGGAGAGACGTGCTTCCCTTCGGCAGCCCACGCACTCGGGTAGTTCAGTTTCGAAAGGGTATTTAACCACGCAAACCGCGCTCGTCGTAGCTAGATGCCGCCGTCGCTCTGGCATGAAAGCTGCGTGCAAGCCGAATCGTCGGTGTGCGGAACTCGGCGCGCCCGGATCGATCGGACAGGTGTTCGGGCGGCGCGCGGCGTCGCGTCACCTCGCATTCGTCATTGAACCGAGCAATGCTAGGGGGATCAGATGGCTCGTCCGAAAATCGGAATGTTTGGCGCGCTAGTCGCGGTCGGCGGCATGATCGCGTGGCGCTGGGCCCAAAAACATCGCGCGTCGCAGGCGCGGCTCGCAGGCGAGCTGAACCGGTGGGAGGGCGAAGGGGGAGCGATCGCGTCCCCTTCGGCGCAGGCGTCCGCGACGCAGTCGGCGGCGGTTGGCCATGGGCCGGAAGTGGCGCCCAATGGCGCAGGCCACGGCGCTTTCGGGCAGGTCGGCGGCACGCGCGACGCATGGATTTTTCCTCACGGGCACAGCTGAACCGCTTCGCGCGCGCCGGTCTGCGCCAAGGCGCCGTCGGCCCGGCGGCGCCTGTTTCACCGTTTCACATTGAGAAGTGCCGAATTGTTCGCCTGTATCGTCGCGTCTAGGCAAAATGATGCGACCATCCGAGCGGGCGGGAGGCGTTTGCACGGAATACGCCGTCTCTCGTTTTTTTCCAACCCTCACTCATTACGGACCCGCTAACTCAGATGCCACATGTGCTGATAGTCGACGATGACCCCGAAACTCGCGAAGCCCTGGTATCGATCATTGCCGCCGACGGCTTGACGACCGCGACGGCCGGCGATTTGCGCGAGGCTCGCATTCAGCTCGTGCGACAAACGCCCGACGTCGTGTTTACGGATCTGCAACTGCCGGACGGCAGTGGTGTCGACTTGTTCGAAGATCTCGATCCGCGCTCGGGCGTCGAGATCATCGTCATCACCGGTCATGCGACGGTCGAATCGGCCGTATCGGCGCTCAAGATGGGGGCGACGGATTATCTCGTGAAGCCGATCAACATGCAGCGCGTGAAGGCCGTGCTCGATCGGCTGCCGCGCGCGGGCGATCTGAAGGCACAGATCGGCACGTTGCGCGGCGAATTGCGGCGCATGGGCCGCTTCGGCTTAATGCTCGGCAACTCGCCGGCGATGCAATCGGTCTACGACCAAATCGGCCGGGTCGCGCCGACGGCTGCTTCGGTGCTGCTGGTCGGCGAATCGGGCACCGGTAAGGAGGTCGCCGCGCAGACTATTCATGAGTTGAGCCTGCGCCGAAAGCATGCATTCTTGGCCGTGAACTGCGGCGCGATCTCGCCGAACCTGATCGAATCGGAGATGTTCGGCCACGAACGCGGCTCGTTCACCGGTGCGGATCGTCAGCACAAGGGCTATTTCGAGCGCGCGAGCGGCGGCACGATTTTTCTCGACGAAATCACCGAAATGCCGGCCGAGCTGCAGGTGAAATTTCTGCGCGTGCTGGAAACCGGGATGTTCATGCGGGTGGGTACGACCAAGGAGATCGAGACCGATGTGCGCGTAATCGCGGCGACGAACCGCGACCCGGAAGAGGCGGTGCTGGAAGGCAAGCTGCGGCTCGACCTCTATCATCGGCTCAACGTCTTTCCGATTAGCTTGCCGCCGCTACGCGAGCGCGGCAACGACGTCTGGCTGCTCGCCCAGGCGTTCCTCGACGAACTCAATGAACGCCACGGCACCCGCACGCAATTCCCGCCCGCGGTCAAGGACATGATGCTGTCGTATCCGTGGCCCGGCAACGTGCGCGAACTGAAGAACTACGTGCAGCGCGCGTTCATCATGGCCGGCCCCGACGCCCATAGTACGGCGGCGGTGCCGCTGCAGATCTCCCTGTCCAAGCCGTCGACGGGCACGGCCGTGACGATCCCGTTCGGTACGTCGCTCGCGATGGCCGACCGCCAACTGATCCTGGCAACGCTCGAGCAATGCGGTGGCGTCAAGACGCGCGCGGCCGAGATTCTGGGCATCAGCTTGAAGACGCTCTACAACCGGCTCGTCGAGTATGGGGAGGATGCCAAATCGGTGGCGGGCGAGGGGGATGCGACGGGCGAAACGGGTGAAGCCAGCGCCGGCAAGTGATCGTCTGCACACGGTCCACCGATGGCAGAGCATTTGCTCGTTAGTGCTTCTCACATTGCCTGTCCAAGAGGTTCCTTCAATGTCCGAATTAGGCCGCGAGCCCTTTCGCACGCATACTCCCGAGCCCGACCCGCCCGTGCCACCGCCCAAAGAGCCTCCGTCTCCGGGGCCCATACCCGAACGTGATCCTCCCGAGCCGAGCGAGCCGCCTATCGGCGATCCGCCGCGCACGCCGCCGAACGGTCAGCCCATGCATTGACGAAAATCCCCCGCTCGCCAGTGTATCGGTTACAAATCTGACGCAATTGTTACCGCGCGAAGATCGACCGGGGCGTCTAGACTTAAATGTCGGCCTTGCCGCCCCTGGCATTCGCCTGCTCCTGGAGATCGTTCCATGAGACACCCTGCCTTGCGGCGCTCACCGCGCCATGCGCTCAAGCGCGAAGCGAAGAATAACGGTGGCCTCCCCGCACGATCGCCGTCGTCGCAAGACCCTTCCGCCCAAAATCGCGTCGCACCCGACACGCCGCCCGACGGCGACCATAACCAGGGCGGCGCGCGCGCGGAAGGTCTCGATTATCAGCGCGACCTGGGCTCCGAGCAGGACGCCTAAAGCCCACTCGCGAAGCCGTGCGCACCGGCTACCGGTGTGCGGTGCCCGTTTGCGTATTGGCACATCGGCCGGTGCTGCGCCCGCGGCACCGCTGCGCGCTTCGTCCCCGAGCGAGGCGCGGAGGTGGCGCGGAGGTGGCGTATACGACCCGACCGGGGAGCCTCGAGCAGGAAATGCCGGCGGTATTCGTCATAGGTCTGCGAGGCACGCGCCTTGCGTGCAAAAAATGCAGCGGCGGCGAGACGGTTCGCCGCGCAAAAATGCCAACCGAAAAGGTGGAGCCGCCAATGAGCAGACTTATCGTGGTGTCAAACCGCGTCGCGCCGACGCAGGAGGGCCGCCCCGCAGCGGGGGGCCTTGCGATCGGCGTGCTGGACGCCTTGAAGGAAACCGGGGGCGTCTGGTTCGGGTGGAGTGGGGAAATCGTCGGCGAACCGCATGCACCCGTGATGGACAAGCAGGGCAACGTCACCTATGCAACCGTAGGCCTCACACGCCGCGATTACGATCAGTACTACCGAGGGTTTTCCAACGCGACGTTGTGGCCCACGTTTCACTATCGCTCCGACTTGTCGCGCTACGATCGGCAAGAGTATGCCGGGTATCTCCGGGTAAATGAGACGCTGGCTAAGCAATTGAAGGTCCTGTTGCTGCCGGGCGACATCATCTGGGTGCACGATTATCACCTCCTACCGTTTGCGCAGGCGCTGCGTGACATCGGCGTAACCAACCCAATCGGGTTTTTCCTGCATATTCCATTTCCCGTGCCCGAGATGCTGCGCACCGTGCCGCCGCACGAAGCGCTCGTCAAGGCGATGTGCAGCTACGACGTGCTCGGTTTTCAGACCCAGGCCGATCGCCAATCGTTCGTCGACTATATCGAGCGCGGCGGCTTTGGCACCGCGAGCGATGACGGCATGATTCACGCGTTCGGGCGCGTGCTGAAGGTCGGTGCTTATCCGATCGGCATCTACCCCGATGCCATCGCTAAAGCGGCCCAACAGTTTTCGGATCGTAAGCCTGTCGGCACGCTGCGTGAGGCGATGCGTGGCCGCAAGATCATCATGAGCGTCGATCGCCTCGACTATTCGAAGGGGCTGGTGGAGCGCTTCCAAGCCTTCGAACGTCTCCTGCTGAGTACGCCGCATTGGCACGGGCGTGTGTCGCTGGTCCAGGTCGCGCCGCCGACGCGCTCCGACGTGCAGACCTATCAACGGATTCGTCAGACGCTGGAAGGCGAAGCGGGCCGCATCAACGGGCGTTTCGCGCAGCTCGATTGGACACCGATTCAGTACCTGAACCGCAAGTACGAGCGCAATGTATTGATGGCGCTGTTCCGTCTCTCGCAAGTGGGCTACGTCACGCCGCTGCGCGACGGGATGAATCTCGTGGCCAAGGAGTACGTAGCCTCGCAAGACCCCGAAGATCCGGGCGTGCTCGTGCTCTCGCAATTCGCAGGCGCGGCTGAGCAGCTGCCGGGTGCGCTCGTCGTCAATCCGTTCGATCTCACCCAAATGGCCGAGGCGCTCGAACGGGCGCTGTCGATGCCGCTGGAGGACCGCAGGGCGCGGCACGCCGATATGATGGCCCGGCTGCGCGCGAACGATCTATCGACGTGGCGCGACGCGTTCTTGGCCGATTTGCGCCGTGTCACGTCGGCCGCATCGGCGACGCGCAAAGCGGTCAAGCTCGCCGACATCGCGGCTTGAAAACCGCCGGTCGCTTCCCTCACCGCAGGGACGAACGCTGACGCACACATCAAACGATAAGGCCGGCTTTCTCGCCGGCCTTATTGATGTCTTATTGGTCATGCCTGACGCCGCAATTGCGCCGGCGGCACTTTCAACAAATTGCGGTATTTGGCGACGGTGCGGCGCGCGACGATCATGCCTTCCTGAGCGAGCATCTTCGCGAGCGCGACATCGGAGAGCGGATTGCGTACGTCTTCCTGCTCGATGATTTCCTTGATCAGCGCGCGCACGGCGGCGGCGGAGCAGCGGCCCCCCGTTTCCGTAGCAAGTTCGCGCGGAAAGAAATGGCGGAACTCGAAGATGCCGCGCGGCGTCGCCATGTACTTGTTGCTCGATGCGCGCGAGACGGTCGATTCGTGCAGGCCCAGTTCTTCGGCCAGCTTGCTCAGCACGAGCGGTTTCAATGCGATTTCGCCGTAGTCGAAGAAGGCCTTCTGGTAGGAGACGATGCACTGCGCGACACGCTGGATAGTCGTAAAACGCTGTTCGGCATTGCGCAGCAGCCAACGCGCTTCTTGCAGTTGCTGCCCCAGCGGCGAGCCTGCCCCGCCCGATTGCGCGAACAATTCGGCGTACACGCGGTGAATGCGCGCGCGCGGCAGTACGGCGGGATTGATCGTCGCGACCCAACGTCCCTTGACGCGCCGCACGATGACGTCGGGGATCACATAATTGTCGTCCGCCCGGGAATAGAACTGGCCGGGCTTAGGGTCGAGCTTTCGCACGAGCGCACAAGCCTTACGCAGTTCTTCGGCAGAGCAACCGAGTTGCTTTTGCAGTTCCGCTTGTTCGCGGCGCGCGAGCCGTTCCAGGTGATGCGCGACGATCTCGCGTGCGACCGCGCGCCCCGGCGTCTCCGCCGGCATGGCGTCGAGTTGCAGCCCCAGGCATTCGGACAGTGACCGCGCCCCGACGCCGGGGCGATCGAGCGTCTGCACGAGCCGCAGCGCCACCCGCAGTTCTTCTTCGCTGAGCGGCGGATCGGCTTCGAACGCGCTCGCCAACTCATCGAGCGGCTCGCGCAGGTAGCCATCGTCGTCCAGTGCTTCGATGACGATTTGCGCCGCCGCGTGATCGCGCTCGCCGAGCGGGTAAAGCTGCAGCAACTCATGCAGATGCTCGTGCATCGTCGGTTGGGCGTGCGCCCAGGCACCCGGGTCGACATCGTCTGAATCGTTGTTGCGCGAAGTGCCGCGGGTCGTCCAGTCCTGGCCGAAATCGCCGATGGGGTCGTCGGCCGGCGGGCTGCTCACGACGTCGGGACTCGCCGAGCCGTCGTAGGTATCGACGGCCTCGGCCGGCGCCGGCGTATCGGCGGCGACGCTCGACTCGAGCGCCGCGCCGTCGCGGATCTGAGCGCCGTTTGCGGGCGATTCGGTTTCTTCCGCTACCGGATCGTCGTACTCGAGAAAGGGGTTGTTATCGAGCGCCTGACGCAGTTCGTGCTGAAACTCAAGCGATGACAACTGCAGCAGCCGCACCGATTGTTGCAGACGCGGCGTGAGCGCGACATGTTGTTTGCTGCGCAGTTCAAGAGTAGGCGGCATAACGAAATGTCCAGTGGAATAGTCCTGGCTTTTTAAGCAACCACCGTACCAAGCGTTGCCATGCACGCCTGCGCCCAATGGAACGCCGCATGCGGCGTGCCGCGGCGGCGGGAATGCAGCAGCTTTTACAGGGCGCAGTGCAAAAGCGCGGCGCCGTTTGCTGCGGGTGCGTGAGATGCCGATGACAAAGACGGTCTCGACGAATACAGGGCGAGGGCACGCGGCTTGCGACCCCACGGTACGGGCGGAAACGCGGTCGGTATTGCTTCCCGCTTTGAGCCGCATCGGTTAGGCAATTTCTTTTCCCATCTTTGAGCAGGAGAAATCGTGAAAACGCTCCCAGTCCTCAAAATCGCGACGATTGTTGCTTCGCTTTCCTTTGCCGCGGGCGTAACGGCGCAGACCATGGGTTCGTCGGCCGCTTCATCGACCGACACCTCGACGACGGCATCGGGAAGTTCGGAATCGCTCGGACAACACATCAGCGACGGCACCATCACGACGAAAGTCAAGGCGGCCCTGATGACCGCAAAGGACGTCAAATCG